>Ga0247611_10001782_pt1 | contig 37449 bp, 23 predicted proteins | sample 177DNAGHGhighgp2_FD_192422 | JGI IMG/M metagenome (GOLD analysis project Ga0247611, IMG submission 192422) | Sheep rumen microbial communities from Palmerston North, Manawatu-Wanganui, New Zealand - 1770 DNA GHGhigh gp2 | ecosystem: Host-associated > Mammals > Digestive system > Stomach > Rumen... | reverse complement strand
TTTGGATCTTTGGCAAAGATACAAAACAATCCGCAATAAACTGTAACAGAATGCATTATGTTGATAACTTTTCAAATCCTGTTCATAACGCGCTAATTCCCCCTAATTTTAGTGCGTTTGCCCTGTCATTTCAACAATTAAACAGCTCAACAATCAACAAAAAGCTTTATCTTTGTCCCCTAAATCCTACGAGATGAAGATTTTTATCCTCCTGCCCCGCATCCCCTACCCGCTCGAAAAAGGCGATAAGTTGCGGGCTTTCAACCAGATAAAACAGCTTGCCAAGCACAACGAAATTATCCTTTGTGCGTTGAACGACAACCCTGAAGTCAGCGAACAGGATGCCTTTCATGCCTTGCAGCCCTATTGTCAGTCCATCAACTTCATCAGAATCACAAAGCCGCAAATTCTATTAGGTCTCATCCGCGCCTTCTTCAAAGGCCTGCCCTTGCAATGCGGATATTTTTACAATCGCAAGGCGGCCAAAAAAATCGATGCCCTGATTGCCAAACATAAACCCGACCTCCTTTTCGGCCAATTGCTCCGGGTGGCAGAGTACATCCGTTACAAAAAGCTACCAAAAGCCATTGACTATCAAGATATTTTCTCTTACGGCATGAAACGCCGTGCCGACATTGCCTCGATCTTCATCCGACCCATATTTAATATGGAATATCGTCGTCTGAAACGATACGAGGCTGCTATCTTCGATGACTTCGACGTCAGGTCCATCATCTGCGAGCCCGACAGAGCCTTGTTCCCACACGAACGCCGCGACGAAATCCTTATCATCCCCAATGGCGTCGACCACGACTATTTCAAGCCACAGGAAAGCGAAAAGAAATACGACCTTGTGTTCACGGGCAACATGAGCTACCCGCCTAACGTAAATGCCGTGGAGTATTTGTCGGATGAGATTATGCCTATCGTGTGGAAGAGCTTGCCCGAGACAAAATTGTACATCGCTGGTGCCACACCCGACCCGAAGGTAAAACACGCTGCCTCTGACCGCATCATCGTCAGTGGTTGGCTCGACGACATCCGCGATGCCTACGCCCAAAGCCGTGTTTTCATCGCACCCATGCGCATTGGTACTGGCCTGCAGAACAAACTTTTGGAGGCCATGTCGATGCACTTGCCCGCCATCACCTCGCCTTTGGCCAACGCCTCTTTGGGTGCGAAACCCAATGAGGAAATCTTGATTGGCAGCAATGCCGAGGAAATGGCCAACAATATCATCACCTTGCTCACCGACACCCAAAAAGCAGCCCAAATTGCCCAAGCGGGATTTGACTTCACGAATCGCGTGTATGATTGGGGAAAGGCGACAGAACGGTTGGAGAAGGAAATGGGAAAACTAATTTAAACACATAAAACACTATGTCAAACGAATCCATTATACAACTTTTTGAAGGGAAAAAAGTCCGTGTCGTTTGGAATGAGCAGGAAGAGAAATACTATTTTGCTATTGTGGACATCGTCGAATTATTAACTGACAGCGCTAATGTTAAGCAATATATCAAGCGTATGCGCTCCCGTGATCCAGAACTGGATTCCGTGTGGGGTACAATTTGTACCCCTCACCAATTTGTATCTACGGATGGAAAAAAACATGCGGTCAATTGTGCCTCATTAGAAGGCATCTTCCGCATCATCCAATCTATCCCCTCCAAAAAAGCCGAACCCGTCAAGCAATGGCTCGCCCAAATAGGCGCACAACGCATCGACCAGATGATTGACCCCGAGCTGACCTTCCAAATGGCAGTGGAAGACTACCGTCGGCAAGGCTATAGCGACCGCTGGATCAACGAGCGCATGAAGTCCATCAAAATGCGCAAGGAACTGACCGACGAATGGGATCGTTCAGGAGTTCACGAGCCGAAGGACTTCGCCATGCTAACCAACATCCTCACTAAGGCATGGAGTGGTATGACCACAGGTGAATACAAGCAATACAAAGGTCTCACCAAAGAGAATTTGCGCGACAATATGACCAATATCGAATTGGCACTCAACACCTTGGAAGAAGTAGCCACAACGGAAATCTCAAGACAACGCAACCCAAAAGGTTTCCAAGAAAGCCAACAAACCGCTCAAGCGGGAGGCAAGATAGCCAAAAACGCCCGAAAAGACCTTGAAAAGGAACTCGGACATAGCGTGATTTCTTCCGCAAAAGCTTCGGATTACCTTCAACCCACCGAAGACGCAGAGACAAAAGAACTGACAGAATAGACTCAAACACATCAACATAGTCCTGAAAGGACGACATTAATTCAAGCAAGGATTTCAATCCCTGCGCAATAAGCAAAACAAACACAATAATATATGGCACAACCCGACGACAAAAAAATCATCTTCTCGATGGTGGGCGTGAGCAAAATCATCCCGCCGTCAAGACAAATCCTGAAAGACATCTACCTCTCCTTCTTCTATGGCGCGAAAATTGGCATCATCGGCCTGAATGGAGCGGGAAAATCGACCTTGCTGCGCATCATCGCGGGCAAGGAGAAATCGTATAACGGTCAAGTGGTGTTCTCACCCGGCTATTCGGTGGGCATGCTCGACCAGGAACCGCAACTCGATGACAACAAGACCGTCCGCCAAGTAGTGGAAGAAGGCGTGCAGGAAATCGTCGACATCCTCAAGGAATACGAGGAAATCAACAACAAGTTCGCTGAACCCGATGCCGACTTCGACAAACTGATTGCCCGTCAAGGCGAGCTGACCGAACTCATTGAGCAGCACGACGCTTGGGAACTCGACAGCAAATTAGAACGCGCCATGGACGCCCTCAACTGTCCCGACGGCGACACACCCGTGAAAAACCTTTCCGGCGGCGAACGCCGCCGTGTGGCTTTATGCAGATTGTTGTTGCAAGAGCCTGACATTCTGCTTCTTGACGAGCCTACCAACCACCTTGATGCCGAGAGCATCCAATGGTTGGAGAGCCACTTGCAACAATACAAAGGCACCGTCATCGCCGTCACCCACGACCGTTACTTCCTCGACCATGTGGCCGGCTGGATCCTCGAACTCGACCGTGGCGAAGGCATCCCGTGGAAAGGCAACTATTCCTCGTGGCTCGACCAAAAGACCGCCCGCCTCGCGATGGAAGAAAAGACCGAAAGCAAACGCCGCAAGACCCTCGAACGCGAGCTGGAATGGGTGCGCATGGCCCCTAAAGCGCGTCACGCGAAGGGCAAAGCCCGTCTGGAATCGTATGAAAAGATGCTCAACGAGGACGTGAAGGAAAAAGAAGAGAAACTCGAAATCTATATCCCCAACGGCGACCGACTTGGAACGAAAGTTATTGAAGCGCATAACGTCACCAAAGCATACGGCGATAAGTTGTTGTTTGAAAACCTCAACTTCAGCCTGCCGCAAGGCGGCATCGTCGGTGTCATCGGCCCCAACGGTGCAGGCAAAACCACGCTGTTCCGCCTCATCATGGGCTTGGAAAAGCCTGATTCAGGCACCTTCGAAGTCGGCGAGACCGTGAAAATCGGCTATGTCGACCAACAGCACGCCGACATCGATCCGGAGAAGACCGTCTGGGAGGTCATCAGCGGCGGTAACGAACTGATTCAGTTAGGCAAGCGCAGCATGAACTCGCGCGCCTACGTCTCCCGCTTCAACTTCGGCGGCAATGACCAGCAGAAAAAGGCTGGCGTGCTGTCGGGCGGTGAAAGAAATCGTATGCACCTTGCCTTGACCTTGAAACAAGAAGCTAACGTGCTCCTCCTCGACGAGCCTACCAACGACATCGACGTGAACACGCTCCGTGCCTTGGAGGAAGGCTTGGAGAACTTCGCAGGCTGCGCCGTCATCATCAGCCACGACCGTTGGTTCCTCGACCGCGTGGCCACTCACATCCTCGCTTTCGAGGGCAACTCACAAGTGTATTTCTTCGAGGGCAGCTACTCCGAATACGAGGAAAACAAGATGAAGCGCTTGGGCAACGTGGAGCCGAAGCGGTTCAAGTACAAGAAGCTCAAAGCGGATTAAAAGTACCATGACCATTGACTATGACCATGACCGCAATAACGTTGTTAAAAGCGGTCATGGTCATTTTTTTTGCAAAATGTTTGAAGACAAGTATTAATTCTTATATTTGCAGCGTATTAACCCCTTAAAACACATCACTATGAACTTCGGTGAAGCCATCAAAAGCGTGTTTTCAAAGTATGCGACCTTCTCGGGACGAGCACGCCGTTCCGAATTCTGGTATTTTTACCTGTTCTACATATTAGTTGCATTTGGACTTTCCTTTTTGTCCATCTGGATTCCATTTGCCAAATACTTGTATACCCTCTTTGGCTTGGGTGTTTTTCTCCCCTATACTGCCGTCACTGTACGTCGCTTGCATGACATCGGAAAAAGCGGATGGATACTGCTCATCTTTATGGTCATATCATTATTAATCTCCATGTTGCTGTTCTTGTTTATAGACATCATTACCCCTACCAATGGAGACAATTCCATGACCGTTTTCATTGTTTATGGCATACTTGTCTTCATCGTCCTTGCATTGGTCATTTGGCTTATCGTATGGTTGGCCAAAGACAGCCAACCTGGTGAGAACCAATGGGGACCCAACCCAAAGGAACAACCCACAGCCGAGCCACAGACCAACATTTGATTATGGTTTTGGCCAAAAACACCCAGGGCGTTGTTTTTTTGTCAACGCCCTGTTATTTTTTTCGCCACACGTGCATCTATATAAAATAAAGAAATTATTTTTTCCGCTCCTAAGACAAACAACAACTCAAAATACACCGTAAAATGAAGAAGTTATATTTGACACTTTGCCTTGCTGTCCTCACCTTGGGCAGCCTCGTGGCCGGCCCTGTCGACCAACAGAAGGCACAAAGAATCGGTGCCAAGTTCCTGAGCACCACCACCCTCGCTCAGCGCAACGCTGACATCCAACTCAACTGCGTCGCTGCCGCCACCGACATCACCCGTGGCGCCATCGACTACTACGTCTTCAACGTCAAGAACGGTGAAGGCTTCATCATCGTTTCGGGCGACGACTGCGCCAAGCCCATCCTCGCCTACTCCACCACCGGCACCTACGACCCGCAAGACGTGTCGGAAGGCTTTGCCTTCACGCTGAAAGGCTTCCAAGAGGAAATCCAATACATGCGCGAGCACAACATCGCCGCCACGCCCGACATCGTGGCCGAATGGAAACGCGTCAGCGAAACGGGTAGCCTCAACCGTGGCGGACAGACCCGCGCCGTGGTCGACATGCTCTGCCAGACCCTCTGGAACCAAAACTTCCCCTGGAACAGCCAATGCCCTGAAGACACCACGGGCAACGGCGGCCACGTCTACGCCGGCTGCGTAGCCACCGCCATGGGACAGGTGATGAAGTTCTGGGAGTGGCCTGCACAAGGCACCGGTTCGCACACCTACAACCCTCAAGGCTATGCCCAACAAACCGCCAACTTCGGCGAGACCGAATACCACTTCGAGCTGATGCCCAACGTGCTCGACTCGACCAGCACCGAAGACGACTACTACTACATCGCCCAGTTCCTGCACCACTGCGGCATCGCTGTCGACATGCAATACAGCGGCAACGGCAGCGGCGCCTATTCCGAAGACGTGCCCAACGCCCTGCGCAACTATTTCCGCTACAACTGCGAAGACCACCTCACCAACTATGCCGGCTGGTGGCCTGGCATGGGCTACACCAACGAGCAATGGGCACAGATGCTGAAAGACGGCGGCTTGGACGAAGGTCTGCCGCTCTACTACAGCGGTCAGGACGATAGCGGCGCCGGCGGCCATGCCTATGTGGTTGACGGCTACGACGAAAACGACTACTTCCACTACAACTGGGGCTGGAGCGGTCGCGACAACGCCTGGTGTCCCATCGGCGCTGCCAACACCACCCGCTACAACTTCAACACCATGGTGGGCTTCACCGGCCACATCATCCCTAACAACGACACCTATTACTCGCGCCCCGACAGCGTGGCTAACATGGCCGTGCTCGAAAACGCCGACTTCAACGGTGTCCGCCTCAACTGGACCAACCCCACGCTCGACCTCAACGGCAACGAACTCACCAGCATCACCTCGGTGACCATTCGCCGCAACGGTGAAGTCATCGCCGAACTGACCGATGCACAAGTGGGTGCCGACATGGAATACGAGGACAACGGCCTCGAACCTGGCCTTTACGAATACGCCATCCACGTCACCAACGAAGCCGGTATCAGCCGCACTACCTACCGCAGCGTGCTCGTCGGCGAGAAGTGCTCCGTCGTTTTTCAACTTCACGACGACGGTGACGACGGCTGGAAAGGCGCCGCCATCAGCGTGACCTCCGAAAACGGACAACGCATCGCCATCATTACGATGACCGAGGGCTCAGACTTGGTTGTTGACCTTCCTTTGCTGCGTGGTAACCTCAACTTCATCTGGAACCACGGCTGGTATCATGCCTATCCAGAACACGACACAGACGGAGAGTGCTCCTTCTCCATCCTCGACTTTGCAGGCAACGAGCTCTACACTTCCGCCGACCTCGAAGACGGTGTGTTCTTGACCTACAACAACAACTGCGAAGAAGGTCCGCTGGCATGCTATCCTGTGCAAAACCTGCAAGGCGAATACCAATGGCATGGTAATGAAGAGTATGGCGCTTCCATCTCTTGGGACAGACCCAACATCACCGCTAACCTTCATCATTTCCAAGTAGTTCGCAACATTGGTGCTTACAAGTCTAGAGAAGAACTGATAGCAGAAATCCCTTACAATGGCAACAACAGTTATGACTATTTCGACAACACCTATGATTTGATTCAAGGCGATGTCTACTACTCCGTCAACGCTGTGTATATCCGAGGTGAAGAGAAATGCGAATCAGAGTATTTGGATGTGATGATTGACATCACTGATGTTGAAGAGAGCACTGCCAACATCAACCTCTATCCCAACCCAACCAACGGTCTGCTCAACATCGAAGGCCAAGGCAGGATGCACATCAGCATCGCTAACCTCTTGGGTCAAACGCTGCAAGAGACAACCTCCGAAGGCAGCACCACCCTCGACATGAGCTGCTATGAATCAGGCATGTACCTTATCCGTATCGAGACTGAAAATGGTGTGATGGTGCAGAAGGTAAATGTAAGAAAGTAAAGCTTTTGTTTTCATAATTGTTGAAAGCCGCCTCGGAGTTTCGGGGCGGCTTTCTGATTCTTCAATATTGCCTGACGGCAAGAAATCTTTCAAAAATCTTATCAAAATCTATGAAAATCAACAAAAGATTTTTGAGAGATTTTTCAAATTGATTTTTCTCAGATTTAACTACGCTGAATACTGCGTATTTCTTGCGAAGCAATCACATTACCATTTCAGAATCTTCCTGAAGTCGTATTCCTCAGGATTGGGCAGGTAAGCCTTGGCAGCTTCGTAATCGGCAGGCATGATGTACTGCAAACCATCGTTGAATATCAACTCGGCCTTGGGACCGTTGAGGTTCACCAAACGCGGCTTGATCTTGCCGTTCTCGTCCTCGACATCCTTCAGATAGAGCGGTTCGATCTCGCCCTTCGGGTTGGCCGTGACCATGGCGCCACTCACACCCTTGTCGAAGAGTTTCTTCACGCCGTAGCCCAGCAAGGAGCAATAGGTCAAGTCGTAGCCATTCGGCTCGACGCAACGGATTCCGTAACCGATTTCCACGGGACGGCTCTTCACGTTGATGCCCAAAGCTTTCAGTCTTTGCTGCAGCAAGAGGTTAAAGATGTGAGCCTTACTGACATTACCCAATTCGGGATGACCATGTTCGTCGTAGGTGAAGGCCACACCCGACTTCTCGATTTCCTCATCACTCATGAAGTGGAACACACCTTCGCTGATGATGACTACACCGTAATTCACACCCAACAGCTTACGTTTCACGATAGAGCTCACCACCAACTTGATGATGGCATCGAACGTGACCTCTGTCTTGTTGAACATCTCAGGGATGACCACCATCGGGCAATGGCAGGCCGAAGTCATACCGAAAGCCAAGTGACCGGCTTCACGACCCATGGCCGAAACCACGAACCAGTTGCCGCTGGTGCGGGCGTCTTCGTAGATGGTCTGCACCAAATGCACTCCGGCATCCTTGGCAGAGTAATAGCCGAAGGTGGGGCTGCCCTCAGGCAACGGCAAGTCGTTGTCGATGGTCTTGGGCACGTGGATGTTTTGGATGGGGAAGCCACTGCTGGCCAAGAACTTCGAGATGCGGTTGGCCGTCGAAGCGGTGTCGTCGCCGCCGATAGTGACCAACAGCTTGATGTTGTTTTTGACAAAAAATTCGGTATTAAACTCCTCATTCTTTGGTTTATAACGGCTCATCTTCAAGGCTGAACCGCCCTGCTTCAGAATGGCATCGGCATAGAGGAAGTCCATTTCGACCACATCGGGGTTGGGCTTGAAGAGGTTTTTATAGCCTTCGTTGAGGCCGAGTACGCGATAACCATCCTTGAGGAAGGTCTTGGCCACGGTACTGATGACCGTGTTGATTCCGGGAGCTGGACCGCCACCGGCGAGAATCACGATGGAATTTTTCATATTATCGGATTTAAAGATTTAAGATTCAAAATTATTCTATCACCAACTCATCACAGAAGATCCAGGCCTTTTGTCCAGCGCCTACATGACCCTCAGGACAAGTGCCGATGGTTTTGGCCACCATCTTCACATAGCGGGCACTACAGCGCGTACGCACTTCCATCTCTTGGATGAACGCGCCATCAGCATCAATTGGCACAGTATTCTTCACCCTACCCACATTACGGAATCTCTTGCCATCTTCGCTGACAAAAAACTGCACCTCCGTCGGCATCCAAATCCATGAGTAGATTTCCTGCAAAAAGCTGCCTGCCAAACGGTTGATGCGTTTCGAAACGCCCAAGTCGACAGTGGCGATGAGGTCGACGCCATAATAGCCCTGCCACGAACCTGTGCGGAAGTTCTCGCCTCCACGTTGATGGTCAATCAAAGCCTTGAGACCTCCCGCGTCATACGGTTCGGTATACATGTTTTCAAGTTTCACACTGTGTCTGGCATCAATCTTATAATACTCAGCATCAATCACCTTACTCCAACGCCCATCCTGCTTAGCTGCAGCACGAATCGTGGCGTTATCCCTGAAGCAGATAGGCTGGTCATACAAAAAAGCTGTATCCGAGGGCTCGCTACCATCCAACGTATAATAAATCTTCGTCCCAGCCACAGGCTGGCTCATGCTAACCATAATGCTATCGAAGAATGTATCCGATATGGCGTTAATCGTCGGAACAATGACTATCGGTTCAGTTGAAATGCGTGTCACAGGGCAGTTCTCGGGTTGTGTAGCCCAAGTAGAGTTGCGCTGATCGGTCATCTCGAACTCTAACGTGCCACCATTGAACACTTCCTCAAAAGTGATGTAACTGCGTTCCAAGGGCTTGCCGTTCAGCTTCACCGACTGCACATAACAGTTCTTGGCACTCAGGTTCTTGGCAATGACTTCAAACCGCTTGCCATTCTCGAAGGTCAAGCGCATGCGCTCGAAACGCGGCAAACCCAGCACATAATAACCCGAAGCAGGTGTGGCAGGATAGAAGCCCATGGAGGAGAACACACCCCAAGCCGACATCTGGCCACAGTCCTCATTGCCAGCATAACCATCGCGGCGATCGGTGTAGAAATCATCCATCACTTTTTTCACATAATACTGCGTCTTGATGGGTTGTCCAACGAAGTTGTACATATACACCGTATTGTGGCTCGGCTCGTTGCCGTGGGCATATTGTCCAATGAGGCCAGTGATGTCGGGTTGCTCACGTCCCGTCAGGTTGGAGGGGGCATTGAACAAGGCGTCGAGTTTGGCTTCATAGCCGTTCCAGCCGCCCATCAAGTCGATGTGGCCGTTGATGTCTTGCGGCACGAAGAATCCATACTGGTAGGAATTGGCCTCGGTCAGCGTGAAGTTGACCTGTGCGGGGTCGAAAGGACGTGTCCATCCACCGTTGCGACGACCTTGGAAGAACTGGTTCTCAGGGTTGTAGATGTTCTTGTAGCTCTGAGCACGGGCATAGAATTCTTTGGCGATGGCGGTCTTGCCCATGGCCTCGGCCATACGCGCCACACACCAGTCGTCGTAGGCATATTCGAGGGTCTTGGAGACGGCCTCACCTTCCAACTCAATCGGGATATAGCCGTATTTCATGTAGGCTCCCATGCCACGGAAGTCGTCTTTCGAACTGGCCACCATGGCTTCCAATGCCTTCTCCGTATCGAAGTCACGAATGCCAGCGAAGTAAGCGTCGGCGATGACGGGGATAGCGTGGTTGCCGATCATGCAGTAGGTCTCGTTAGCGGCCAGCTCCCAAATGGGTAGCATGTGATGCGAGTTGGTCTCATACTTATTAATAAAGGTGTTGATGAAGTCGAGGGTGCGCTCGCGCTGCATGAGGCTGAACAGCGGGTGCAAGCTGCGGAAGGTGTCCCACAGCGAGAAGACCGTGTAGACGGGACGCTTCGAGTTATAGACCTTCAAATCGTGGGCACGATAACGGCCGTCGGCATCGCTATAGAGGTTAGGTGCAACCATGCAGTGGTAAAGAGCCGAATAGAACACCGTCTTGTTCGACTCGTTGGGGTCGGCCACCTCGTAACGCTTCAGTTCCTTGTTCCACTTGTCGTAGGCCTTTTGTTTCAAGGCATCGAAGTCGAAGTCGTTCTCAGCGAGCTCAGCTTTCAGGTTGTTTTTTGCGCCTTCCACATCGACGGCAGAAATAGCAATACGCATGACGATTTGCTCGCCTTCTTCGGTATCAAAATCGAAATAAGCCTTGATGCTGTCTCCTTCTATTCTATTGGGTTTCACACTATCGACATTCAAGATATCCGCCAAATTAAGGAAGGTGTAATCCTTAAATGACTTGGAAAACTCAGCATAGAAATACAGATATTGATCTTGTGCCCAGTCTCTGGTGCGACGGAAACCGCTGATGGCATTAGGAGCTTCCAATTGAAGGAAGGATTCATACACAAATTCATTGTTGACACCTTCCACCATATCCAAGAAGATATGGGATTTGTCACTCTGTGGGAAAGTGCAACGCATCATACCGACCCGGTCGCCCGCGGTCAGCTCCACTTTCACCTTATAGTTATCGAGAAGCACGCTATAGTAGCCTGCTTTGGCGGCTTCATTCTCATGTTGGAATCTCGATCGGTAGCCCGAAGTGGCATTTTCCTCATTACCTTTGTCCGTTTTCACATTACCGACGATAGGCATAAACCTAAAATCTCCATAGTCGGAGCAACCCGTGCCGCTGAGGTGGGTGGTGCTGAAGCCAAGGATGGTTTTATCGGAAGTGTGGTAGCCCGAACAGCCGTCCCAGTCGTTCATGCGGGTGTCGGGACTGAACTGCACCATACCGAAAGGCACCGTGGCACCAGGGAAGGTGTGACCATGGCCTCCCGTCCCGATGAACGGGTCGACATATTTGGCCGGGTCTTTCACGTAATCAGCCCTGGGCTGAGAGCTGCATGCCGCGAGGCAAAACAATAATACGGGTAACAGTAGTTTTTTCATATTTTCAGTTTTATAATTTGTTATCACTTTTGACGCCGTAAAATTAGGAATAATACCTTTTTGTTTTACAATAAGGGTGGAATTTTTCTTGGCACAATAATTGCGGAACTCTGAAAATTGTACAAAATTTTGCTAATTCATGCATCGAAATCTTCAAAATGATTATATTTGCAGCCCAAATTATGACACTAAACATCATTATTAACTAATTAAAAACACAACACAACATGAAGAAAGTTTTATTCTTTTCACTTGCAATGGCCGTCGCCATGACTGGCTTTGCACAAAAGCCAGTCGTCAAAAAGACCGACTTGGCCAACCAACCCGTGAAGATGAACGCTCGCGTTCTCAAAGGCAACGAAACTCAGGCTACTGACTTCGGCCAACAATTCGTTCTTCCTAGCGTCTCCAACAACACCGTGACGAAAGGCGATGATCGCTTTGATGAGTACCAAATCATGACTACCAACTACGATTTGCAATCAAACAGCGCTTTGAGCAATCGTATCGCCACATGGCCTGATGGTAGCGCCGCTTTCACTGCCACTTGGGACCACTCGGGCAACACTAGTTTCCCTGATCGTGGTACCGGTTACAATTTCTTCTCTCCCGAAGACGGTTTTGGTGATGAGCCCGAAGCCCGCATCGAGCCTGTTAAAGCTGGATGGCCTTCTATTGCTGCCATGGGCGATGGCGAAATCCTTGCCTCACACGCCAACAGCAAGGTTCAAGTCTACAAGAGAGAGACAAAAGGCCAAGGCGAATGGGAAAACGTCTGGGAAAGCTCCGTCAACACCACCTGGCCCAGAATCGCCACTACTGACAATGGTCAGTATGTTCATCTGGTAAGTGCTGAGCAAAACAGCAGCAACACCCTTGAAAATTATGTGTATTATGCCCGTTCTACCGATGGCGGCCAAACCTTCACCGAGCTGGCCTATCCTCCATTGGTTGATGTCGAAGGCATGTACAGATACGACATCGGCGCCGACGATTATGTCATTGCCACCAACGGCAAGAACATCGCCATCCTCTTCGGCGGTCTCAACTACGACTTATTCTACATCATCTCCCATGACAACGGAGAGACTTGGGAAAAGCAAATCATTTGGAACTATCCTTACGACCACTCAGTTGACTGGCTCACCACCACCTACAGCGCTGAAACCGACTCCATTTGGTCTCCCGACGGTTCACACTCCATCGCCATCGACAATAATGGCACCGTGCACGTAGCTTTCGGCCTGATTCGCTGGGCTCCTAGTGAAGACCACGATGGCTCATATACCTATTGGCCTTATACAGATGGTATAGTGTATTGGAACTCCAATTTCACCAACGAACAAGGCACCCACGAAATCCCGAACTTTGGCGACTGGAGTGGTGATGTCAACTTCCCTGAGATGGTCTCTAACGGCACCAACGGCATCAGCAATACACTGAACTCCGACCGTATCTGGGCTATGGCTGAAACCCTTGGCAACAACTATGGTAACCTCTACGTCATCAGCGCACCCGATGAGAATGGCGACGGCGAAGTCAACTTCACCGACTATTGGAACAATACCGAATACCACTATCGTTCGCACTGCATATCCACCATGCCTGGCATCTCCGTTGATGAACAAGGTAACATGATCATTGCCTACTCCACGCTTTCAGAACTCCGCGTCAACAACGAAGCTGCACACCACTACAGAAGCTGCTATGTCACTGCCAGAGACTACACTGGAGCTTGGTATGAAAACGGCATCAACCTCAGCCGCGACTTCATGCATGAAATGAGTGAGGTTTACTCTGTAACCACCGCTTCGCAAGGCAGCAATGGCGAGTTCTGGGTTATGTATTCGGAAGACGATAAGATTGGTTTGTATATGGACTTCAATGGTCCTAACACCAGCAGCCCGAACTCAAATAACGGCGGTGTCCTCACTGAGAACTACATCTATGGTGTGAAGGTTATCCCTGCCTTGGAACTGGAAGGCTGGAGTGTTGAAGAGCAAGAAGCCATCAACCCGATGACCAGCACCCGCGTGTATCCTAACCCCGCCTCCGACGTGCTCAACATCGAAGTGAACGCCTCACAGGCTTCTGAGATGAGCATCAGCGTCTACAACATCATGGGCCAAAACGTGATGAACCAAAACGTGAACGTCACCACGGGCATGAACACCAGAAACATCAACATCAGCGAACTGAACAGCGGTATCTACTTCGTGACCGTCAAGGCCAACGGCTTTGAAAACACCATGAAGTTCATCGTGAAGTAAGTTTCGACTACTGTTTTTGACAAAAAAGGAGGCTTCGGCCTCCTTTTTTTGTCAAAAAACACTTGTATTTATAGAAATATCGCTATCTTTGCACTTAATTAAACTAAATTAGAAACACAATTAACTCATCTATTTATTAATTAAACTCATTCAAAATGAAAAAGTTATTTACTTTAGCATTAGTCTTGTTGGTGGCCACCGCTGGCTACTCGCAAGTGAGAAAGATGTCGTCAAAAGACGCTAAGAACAAAGTCGCTACCATGCAGGTGATCAAAGGCATGGAAAGCTTTGAGAACGTGCAAAGCGAGCCTCTCATGACCCGCTCCGACGGCGAGCTCGACTACACGACCTACGACTGGCAGACGAATGCCGGCGCACGTACTTGGACCATCGCATGGCCTGATGGGAAAATCAACTTCGCCTACACCGTGTCTTCCGACAACACCTTCAGCGACCGTGGTACCGGCATCGGCACCTACGATTCCAACACCGACGAATGGATTCCGTTGAACGGCCGTATCGAAGACGAGAAAACAGGCTTCGGTACCATTGCCCGCTATAAGGAAAACGGTATCGTTGTGGCCGCCCACACTGCCTCAGAGTGCTGCGTCTACATCGTGGAAGACAAGGACAACATGAGCCCCAACAGCGTGCATCGTGTCTCCGCCTTAGACCCCACCTTCGATCCCTGCTGGCCCAATGTGATGACCTCAGGTGCCGAACGCGACATCATCCATGTGGTTACCACTGCCTATGCCTCTGATGGTACAGGCGCCAACGATGTTCCTGGTGCTGAAGGCGTCAACAACCCCGTCATCTACTTCCGTTCTATGGACGGTGGTGAGACTTGGGACAAACAGAATGTGATTCTCCCCTACATGGGCACTGAAGGCGGCCTCGACTGGGGCAGTAACGTGTGCTACTGGATGGAGACCACTGAAGACAACTGCTTGGCTCTCGTCGTGAACAACGCTTGGAGCGATGGCTTTGTCCTCTGCAGCTACGACAACGGTGAGACCTGGACGAAGAAGACCTTCTGGCATCACCCTGGTGTCAGCACCGACATGACTGACCACATGGTTGCCTATCCTCGTTGGACTTCTGCCCAGTGGGGCATCGACGGCGAGCTCTGCTTAGCCTATGCCTTCAACGGCACTACTGGTGAACCTGGCTCAGGCAGCTACTATCCTGGCTTGGGTGGTGTCGCTTTCTGGAGCGAGAACCTGCCTTACCATGGTGAAAGCCTTCCTCAATTTGGTGGTGACCCGACCAACCCGAAACCCATGAGCCCTGGCGAACCCTTCATTATGGATAGTGCCTACATTTACCAAGACATCTATGCCAGCTGGATGCTCTTCAGCGATCAGACCCACGACATTTGGCCTGAATATATGGGATACCTTGCCCCGCTGGACGATAACGGCAACCCGGAAGGCCCCACAATCGATGATGTCACTGGTTGGAACGTTCCTACCGGCGAAACCGACAAGCACGGTGCCTACAACAGCGGTACTGTGGACTTCCCCGTCCTTGCTATGCTTCCCGGATGCAACGGCTTCGACATGGTGGCCGTTTGGAGCGGCATGGATGAGAACCACATCGATGGTCAAACCTCCAATTTCTACTACAAACTCTTCGCCAGCTATTCTGGTGACGGCGGCCGCACATGGGCTCACCAAGTCCAACTGACCACTGACTTCATGTGGGAATTGACGGAATGCGTTTATCCGCAAGCCGCTGTGGTTGGCACGACCCTCGTTGTCGCCGCTCAATTTGACGGTGGCACGGGTACCTTCGTCCAAAGCGACGACCCAGAATCCGCCGACAACTACTACCAAGGCCTGACCTTCGAACTGACCGACCTCTTCCCGGATGCTGGTGTCGGCATGCCTGAAGTGAGCCACAACGTGCACATGAGCGTCTATCCTAACCCTGCCACCGACCAAATCGGCATCACGCTCAGCCAAAACGCTGACATCGTGATCTACAACATCATGGGTCAAAACGTGATGACTGTGGAAGGCCACGCCGGTGCTAACACCATCAACATCAGCAACCTGACGAGCGGTATCTACTTCGTCAACGCTGGTACCGAAACCCAGAAGTTCATCGTGAAATAATCATTCACTTTGTTCGACACAAAAAAAGGAGGCAAGCGCCTCCTTTTTTTGTTGCAATAATAAAAAAAATACTATTTTTGCGTTCAAATATCCAACAAACAAGACACAATTAATCAACAAATTCATCATTAAACTCATTAAAAATGAAAAAGTTATTTACTTTAGCATTAGCCTTGTTGGTGGCCACTGCTGGCTACTCGCAAGTGAGAAAGATGTCGTCAAACGACACTAAGAGAAGAGCTGCCACCATGCAAGTGACCAAAGGCATGGAGGTTTTCGAGAACGTGCAAAACGAGCCTAACATGGTGCGTAGCGACGGCGAGCTTGACTACTCGACCTACGACTGGCAGTCGAACTGTGGCCCACGCAATTGGACCATCACCTGGCCCGATGGCAAAGTCAACTTTGGCTACACCGTGGCTTCCGACAACAGCTTCAGCGACCGTGGTACCGGCATCGGCACCTACGATGCAGTAAATGACGTGTGGACTCCACTCGAAGGCCGTATCGAAGATGAAAGAACTGGTTTTGGTTCCATCGCCCGCTTCAAGGACAATGGCATCGTCGTTGCTGCCCATACTGCCAACGACCTTCGCATCTACATTGTAGAAGACAAGGACAACATGACACCTAACAGCGTCCAGTATTCACTCGCCGTCGGCAGCGATGCCTACACGCATCCCGCAGTGATGACCTCGGGCGAAAACCGTGACATCATCCATGTGGCTGCCGCTAAGTTCGGAGCTTACGAAGGTGACGTTTACGAGCCCATCCGCTACTGGCGTTCGTCCGACGGTGGCCAAACTTGGGACAAAGAGTATGTCGAGCTCCCCTTCCTCACCCAAGAATATGGTATCAACTGGGGCACCAACAGCTACTATTGGATGGAAACCACCGAAGACAACCGTTTGGCCCTCGTCATCAACAACAGCTGGAGCGATGGCATGGTCATCTATAGCGACGACAACGGCGAAACTTGGGACAGAACAGTGTTCTATCACCACCCAGGTCCCTTCGAGCAATATCCCGACGACCATGTGGCTTTCCTCTATCCTCGTTGGACCTCTGCCCAGTGGGGTCTTAACAACGAACTCTGCCTGGCCTATGAATTCAACGGAACCAACGATGCAGCTTCCAGCGTTGATGGCGGCTACTATCCCGGCATCGGTGGCGTGGCTTTCTGGAGCGAAAACCTGCCTTACCACGGCGAAAGCCTGCCCCAATATGGCGTTGACCCAACCAACCCTATGCCTACCACTCCTGGTCAGCCCTTCATCATGGACAGTGCCTATATCATGCAAGACATTTACATGAGCTGGATGCTTTGGAGCGACCAAACCCACGACATGTTCCCTGAATATATGGGTTATCTTGCCCCATTGGACGAAAATGGCCAGCCCGAAGGTCCCACGATTGACGATGTCACCCATGCTCTCGGCATTGAAGATCTCTCCAATTGTCATGGTAAATACAATTGCGGTCCGACCGCCATGCCCGCGATGGCCAAGGTGAGCGACAATGCTTTTGTCGCCGTTTGGAGCTCAGTAGATGAGTTAAACATTGATGGTTCTTCAAACTTGAACTACTTCAAGCTCTTTGCTTCCGCTTCCGATGATGGTGGTCGCACTTGGGATCATCAAGTCCAGCTCACCACCGACTTCATGTTTGAAATGTCAGAATGTGTCTACCCACAAGCTGCTGTGGTTGGCAACACCCTCGTAGTCGCCGCTCAGTTTGACGGTGGCACTGGTTCTTTCGTCCAAAACGACGACACAGAACCTAACGACAACTACTACCAAGGCCTGACCTTCGAACTGACAGACCTCTTCCCAGGTTTTGACGCAGTGGACGAAGTGATAAGCCACAACACACACATGAACGTCTATCCTAACCCTGCCACCGACCAAATCGGCATCACCCTCAGCCAAAACGCTGACATCGTGATCTACAACATCATGGGTCAAAACGTGATGACTGTGGAAGGCCACGCCGGTGCCAACACCATCAACATCAGCAACCTGACGAGCGGTATCTACTTCGTCAACGCTGGTTCCGAAACCCAGAAGTTCATTGTGAAATAATCATTCACCTTGTACGACAACTTAAGAAGGAGGCCTTCGGGTCTCCTTTTTTTGTAGGCAAAAAATGGCCAAACTACTTGTATATAAAGAAAAAACATTATTTTTGCTTTCAAATACTATCAAGAAAACACAAGAAATTAACCTATTATTAATCAAAACCCATTAAAAATGAAAAAGTTATTTACTTTTGCATTGGCCCTGATGGTAGTTGTTGGCAGCTACGCACAGGTGCAAAAAGTGTCGAGTAAAGACGCTAAGATGAAAGTCGCCCAAGAGATAACCCTCTCAGGCGAAGAATTGTATCAAAATGTCGGTAGCCTGCCGAACATGACACGCACGGATGCCGAATTGGACTTCACCACCTACGACTGGCAGACCAACACGGCCGGCAAGAACTGGACCATGACCTTCCCCGATGGTTGCGTGGGTATGGCTTACGTCATTGCCACCGACCAGGATTACACCGACCGTGGCACCAACATCGCCATTTACTACCCCCAAGATGATGCTTGGAAGACCTCGGAAGGCCTGATTGAAGACCACAAGACTGGCTTCGGCTGCGCTGCCCGCTACGGACAAAACGGCATCGTGGTGGTTTCGCGTAACCCCAGCAGCAGCACCTGCGAAGTCTACATCATCGAAGACAAGGACAACCTGCCTCACGGCGACCTTGCTCCTATCTACGTCATGGATGGTGAGCACAACCCGCACTTCCCTGCTGTGATGTGCACTGGTCCCAACCACGATCACATCCACATCCTCGTCACTGGCCTCAACGAGACAACTGCTGACGGCCAAGTCAATCCCTACTACTACATCCGTTCTTTGGACGGCGGCCAGACCTGGAGCGACTTCATGACCATCGACTACCTCGGCCGTAACTACTGCCCCCAATACGGTAGTGGCCAAGATGCCTACTTCATGGAGAACACTGGCGGCGACCGACTTGACATCGTGGTGAACACCCGTCGTGGCGATGGCGTCGTGCTGACCTCTCTGGACGAAGGCGACACCTGGACGAGAACCGAGTACTATCACCACCCCGGCATCGACGTCGATTTCGGCGAAAGCATGTACATGTATCCTCGTTGGACTTCAGCATTGTGGGACAACAGCGGTGTCCTGCACCTAGCCTACGAGTTTGGCGGCGGCACCGGTGATGCCACCTCAACTAGCTACTATCCTGGCATCGGTGGCGTGGTTTATTGGAACAGCGAAATGCCCTACCACGGCGAAAGCATCCCCCAATACGGCTGCGACCCCAACAACCCCAAACCCATGAGCCCTGGCGAACCTTTCATCATCGACTCTGCTTACATCAACCAAGATATCTATGCTTCTTGGTGGTTATGGAGTGATGCCACTCACCCCATGTGGAGCGAATACATTGGTTACCTCACACCTCTGGATGAAACCGAACAGCCCCTCGTCGACCCCTACGAGGCCGCTTCATGGAATATTGAATTGGACGGAATCGGTGATGCCCATGGTCACTATAACGGCGGCGTCTGCGAAATGCCCGTGTTGGTCAAGACACCTAACGATGATTTGTTTGTTGCCGTATGGATTGCTATGGATGAGCACCATACGACCAGCGCCGGCATGCACTACTTCAAGGTATTCACCCGTGCCTCTATGGACCATGGTTTGACATGGACCCCCATGAAGCACCTCACTTCCGACTTCATGTTTGAAATGTCGGAATGCGTCTACCCACAAGCTGCCATCACAGGCAACACCCTCGTGGTCGCCTGCCAAATGGATGGTGAGCCTCACTCCTACACCGTCAACAATGGTGACACCGAGGCATACGACAACTACTATCAGGCCTTCAGCTTTGACCTGGAAGAACTCTTCGGCTTCGACGCCGTGGAAGAACAAGTGAGCAGCAACACGAAGATGAACCTCTATCCCAACCCTGCCGTTGACCAACTCAACATCACCCTCAACCAAAACACTGACATCGTGATCTACAACATCATGGGTCAAAACGTGATGACTGTGGAAGGCCACGCTGGTGCCAACACCATCAACATCAGCAACCTGATGAGCGGCGTTTACTTCGTCAACGCTGGCACTGAAACCCAGAAGTTCATTGTGAAGTAAGCTTCAAATGATTGAACATGAAAAAGGAGACCTTAGGGCCTCCTTTTTTTATTGCTCTTTCCGATGACTGACCACATCTGAAGCCAAGAAGAGTGCCTTTCGATAAGCATCGGGAGTGGCCTTGTTCATATTGGCGATGTCGAAAGCCGGCCCATGAAGCGGTGCCGCACACACGACGGGCAAACCCGCCCAATAATAAGCACAACCGTCCAACGAGAAGAACTTCATCGGGAACACGCCCTGCTCATAATGCAAAGCCAAGATACCATCGTATTTCTTCCACCAACCTGTGACAAACAACTGTGAGGCTGAGAATGGACCGAAGGCGAAAACGCCCTTGTGCTGTGCATCGCCAATGGCCTTCACCACCTTTTCATCGTCGCCAATCGGAAGGGAGCCCGAATGCGGATTCACCCCCATGACGGCAATCTTAGGTGAAGCAATGCCAAAATCGGTCTTCAAGGCTTGCGCGAACGTGCTCAGTTTTGAGGCGACAAAACGAATGTCGATTTGCTCAAGTGCCATACTCAAAGGGATATCGCCCGTGGCCAGGCCGATGCGCAACTGACCGCCCACCAAGACCTGCAAAGGGTCGGAGTCCTTATAGAATGAAAGCAGGAAATCGCGGTTGCTTTTTGCCACAATGGGATTGTCGGGAGCTGTCACCAAGGCATCGATATAGCTGTTTCGAAGGTCTTCGGCCGCTCTCTTCATTGAAAGCACCGACATCTCCGCCGACACCTCCGAAGGTGTGCCTGGCTCAATCTTCAGCTCATTTTCCACGATGTTGATGATGTTGAACTTCTTATACCCCGACTGACGCGCATCACGAGTTAGCGAATAATTAGGGCTTTCCATGCCGAAATTCTTCTTGTAATAGGAAAAAACCTTCGACTGGCCATACAAGACAGGAGTAAAGGTTTCGAACATACGGGCATCGGAAAAAGCTTTCAGCATGATTTCATAACTGATGCCGTTGAAGTCGCCCTGACTGAGGCCAATCCGAGGAAGTTGGGAGGTTGTAGCATTGTCTGGCATAGGCACAATTTTTTACTAAGCTGAATTTCAACAGGAAATCAGACTTCAAAATTAGACAATAATATTGTAAAACAAAAAAAAACGGCCGTTTTTTACAAAAAAAGTGTGTTTTTGAAGCCTTTTATGATGATTTCCGTCGCTCCAACCTGCGATTTGAGATAGTTTCGGCAAGTTGAAGAAGCCTTTTCATAAAATGCATCGTCAGTCATCAGCCGGGTGAAGACAGCGTTCAACTCAACAGAGTCTTTGACAGAAAAAGCCCCTTGCAGCGACACCAAATCGACCGCCTCCTTGAAACTTTCGTATTTCGGGCCAAACACCACTGGACAGCCGAACGTAACCGGCTCTTGGATATTGTGGATGTTGACCCCAAAACCACCTCCGATATAGACGAACCTTGCATATTGATAAAGCTGCGACAATATGCCAATCGTATTCACAATCAAAATCCTTGATTGCTTTTCGGCAACCAAATCAGAATAGCATTGCGCTTCGGGGAACATGGCTTTGATTTGTGCCACATGTGACTCAGAGATGTCGTGAGGGGCGATGATGAGGCAATAGTCGTCGGGCATTGTGGGAAGGAAATCCAACAATAACTTCTCATCGGGCGGCCAAGAGCTTCCCGCTATGATGCACTTGCGCCCACCAATGAAATGCTCAATTTCCGGGAACGGCTTGGCTTGCTTAGCGATGTCAGCAACGCGGTCGAAGCGCGTGTCGCCACAAATGGTGACATCATTCAAGCCATGCTCTTTGAGCAATCGTGCCGTGGTTTCGTCCTGCACGAAGAAGTGGGTTACAGTCTGCAATTGTTTGCGGAACCATTTGCCGTAGGGCTTGAAGAAAAAATCGTCCTCATGGAGAATGAGCGAAATATAGAACAGCGGAATGCCCGCCTTTTTCAGAGCCCGCATATAATTGAACCAGAAATCGTATTTGATGAAAAATGCCGCCACGAAATGATGGCTTTTCACCCAACGAGCAGCGTTACGAGGTGTATCGACAGGAAGGTAGGCCACCTCGTCGGCATAGGCATAATCCTTCCTAACCTCATAGCCCGAAGGCGAGAAGAACGTGAGTAAAATCTTAAACTTCGGAAACTGTTTTCTAATGGTCTCGATGACAGGACGGCCTTGTTCGAACTCTCCTAAAGAAGCGGCATGAAACCAAATCCAGTCCGAATCAGGTTCCTGAGGTTCAGCATGAGGATGCGAAAGCCTCCTTAGCTTGCTCTTCAACCAATCCACCGGCTTTTGTTTCCGCCGTCCTTCGACCCATAGTTTCGCCTTTTCGTTGCCAAACAATGACGCTATCCAAACGCCTAGCGAATACAGCAGGACTCCTATGGTAAACAGTATCAGCACACCTTAATTATAATAGTATTCTTCCGGCTGCCGTTGATAGGTTGGGATGTTCCATGTGAGGCGGATTCCGTAATAGAGGTCGTTGTAGCGTTTGTGCGGGTCGGTGGGGCCAACAGGCTCCATGACACCCGTCTCCGAATTGGTGAACACACGAAAATCATAGTCACGGAGGTCACGGGTACGGGCGTAGTTCACCTCGAATGAAACAGAGGCATTGAGCAGGCGGGTGTCACTGAGCAGCAGATAACCTACTTCCAAATGCAAAGCCGGGCCACCGCGCATACGATCGTAACCATATTTGTAGTCGCCGTCCACCTGATAGGGGTTATTGAGCATGGTCACGGGATAATCCACACGGATGCGGCTGCGAAGATAGCCCAAGCCCGCCTGAACGAAGAAGCCACTGTTAGGGTTGGGACCTAAAGGGAACAACCTGCCCACTTCGCCTTGGAAAAACAAGCCACGCTGGTTGATTTCCAAAGTGGTGAAACTGCCTGCGCTCCCGATAATCTCACCCACATCAGTAGTGATGCCTTCACCGAAAATCTGCACACGGTCTATATTGAGTTTCGTGCCATAGATATAGTTGCCATTGGCTGTAAAAAGCCAGTTGGATTCGGTTTTATACACGAAACTGCCGCCAATATTGTGACTGATGCCATACAATTTCTTGGTATCCAAGCCCGGAATATGGAAAGCGTAAGTCGCCTGAAACATGGCCACGGGGATGGGGTCTTTCATGACATCTTTAGGCTGCTGGGCCAACACACTGATGGTCAAGCCAAGACAAAGCAAAATAGGTAAAATGATTCTGCGCATAAATATTCGTTTTTTATTGAACGAAAAACTGTGTCATATAGTATTGAGGTTGCAAAAATATGAAAAAGGTCGCCTCGTGTTGAAGCGACCTTAAACAAAAGTTGAAAACCTATTTACATCTTTATGATACGACGGACAATCGTTTCCTTGCCTACAAAGATGCGAACTGTATAGACGCCGCTCTCCAAACCATCCATCTGATAGGTGTCGTCTTCGACCTTGATGCGTCGCACCAGCTTGCCTTCGGCAGAATAGACTTCAATCAGTGTCATGCCTGCACACTCGATGGTCACCTTGTCAGTGGTCGGGTTGGGGAAGATATTGACTTTGCCATCGTTCTCATCAAGACCGATGAAATAGTTGGCGCAAGCGGCCTCCGACTTATCGGAAACACCCTTCTCGAAGACTGAAGCCACCGCATAACAGTGCTGCATGTCAATGGCCATCTCGGTGTCCTTGCAATTAGTTTCAGTCTGGTTTTCAGCAATCAGTTCGTCGTCGCGGTAGAGGTTGTAGGCGATAGCTCCATCCACCTCGTTCCAAGACATTGCAATATAGCCTTCGTGCACATCGATGATATGGATTTCGGGAGCGATGTTCGTAATTGTTACCCAATAGGTAGCCGACAAAGCCATGCAATCCTCATACACTGGCGTCACCTCGATTTGGAAGCCATCTTCCACAGTGGCAGTGTAAGCATTGGTCTCAACCGTAACCCACTCAAAGCTATCGATTCGGAGATGATACGTTTCGGCATCACCGTTCCAAGTCACTGTGACTTCGTTACCATTGAAGGAATAGTCGAAGCCATCCACGGCAGCGCAAACATTCTTTGTCATGCAAACGGGTTCAGAATCGCAGCCATAGATGGAATGAACAGTCACACAGATGGTATTCTCGCCCACAATCGGGTCGAATGAGAAGCCCGTGGCACCGCCTTCAGGCGTTTTCTGTATGGTGTTGCCATTGTAGGTAATTTCATAATAATCCACGTCAGGGACGTCACTCCAAACGAAATGCAAACCGCTGTAGTCCATAGCTACAAACGAAAGGTCATCAACTGGTTCGCAATAACAGATTTCAATTTTGGCATCCACTTTATAGCAAGTTTCCGTTACGGGCGTCACCTCGACCGATGTCAAGCCATTTTCAACCTCGAAGACATATTGCGTCGCTGCAACGGGAGGACCCACCTGACCATTGACGACCACCTCATATTGTTCGATGCCTTCGATGGCATTCCAGGTCACGGTAGCGACATTGCCCTCCAAGGTATATGACAAGTTCTCCACCGCATCGAGGATACAGATATGCATGAAAGCGTCTTTATCGCATTCTTCAAAAACAGCCTTCACGTTGATGTCATGCTCGCCCGTAGGAATGGTGAAAGAGTAAGTAGTTCCGTTTGTCGCATCCAACAACTCCTCATCCATATAAACTTGGTATTCTACCAATCCAAATGTGTTTTGGGGCGCCTCCCAGTAGAGGGTGCACTGAAGGTCGCTGGTCATGGTATGGGTCAGATTCTGCACTGGGCTGCACTTTGACACTTCCACCTCGGCGCAGACATATTCGCTTTGGCAATTATCATTATAAACAGCATAGACACAATAGTTGTAAACACCTTCCTCTACAACATCGTCAAGGGCTGTTGCGGGACTCATCACGAGCATAGTGGTGCCTCTATACACTTCGTAAACCACATTTTCGGCATTTTCGGGAGCCTCCCAAGTCAGGTGAACCATGTTGCCTTCTATCGTGTAGGTCAAGTTGCGCGCTGGTTCGCAGAAACCAGACACACTGCTGCCCACAGTGCAGTCGATGTCGAAGAGTTTATTGCCAACGAAACCACCTTCGTTCTCAAAAATGGCTGTGCCATCCTCGTAAGCGACCTCAAAACTACATTGTGAAGTGTCCTGTCCGTTGTGCCAACGAAGCATGACTCTGGAACCAGAAGCCAAATGACGGGTGTATGTTGCCGACCCACCCTCTTCAATGGTCATCTGCTCCGAAGGCTGACCATCGGAATAGAGCACGGTGAGATAATTGTCCTGCCAGCCATTGTTACCAGAATCGTGCAACGAAAAGATGACATCGCAAGTGTTCTGATAATTGAAAGTCAATTCCGTATGCTTTCCATTGAAATCCACAAGGTCGAGCGTGAAAGGAATGGTAAAGTCGTCAGGAGCGGCGGCATCGAGCGTGATATTGTAATCGGCATAGCCCATCAGTTCGGCGCCAATCGAGCTGAAACCTCCTTGGGTTTCATTTATAGTGACAAACTCATAATCAGAAGTCAAAGTACCTGTCACCATCTCAGCCAACTGATTGCCCGTGTTGTCGACAAAGATGCGCAAGTCGGCGGTCTCGCCTGGATTGAGGAGACCATTGCCGTTATCGTCGTTGAGCACGACTGAGATGCCGTATTCCAACAGATCGTCGAAGACCGTAACGACAAAGCTGTAGGTTCCTGTCCGTTCGCCTTCGACATACACCTCCATATTGAAACGGATAGTCTGTTTAGCCACCACTAAGTCGCTTACCGTGAAAGCAAAAGCATCTTCCACCATCAAAGCTTCTTCAGGGGCAAGATCGGGACAAGCAGCCGTGTTTTGCGTAATGGTAACGTTTTCATCTTGAGACGTCAAGACCATAGAAATATTGCTCACCGGCACGGCACCAAGATTCGCCATAACGACGCCCATCGTGACCGACTCGCCCGGATTCAAGTAACCATTCTGATTGCCTGCCTCGTCATTGATTTTATAAATGTCGTTGTATTGGACTGAGCCCACCTCGATAGCATCAACGGCAGCACTCACATCCACGCGACCGAAGCCATAGGTGTTGCTCTTTCCCGTAGCCAGCGGGACAGCTGTTTCTTCTAAGATGCGACAGACATCAGATGGCGTAAGGTTGATGTCTTTGCTCAGCATCAAGGCCATGCAGCCCGCCACACAAGGTGTAGCCATCGAAGTGCCGCTCATGGAAGTGTAACCTGTATTGGTTTGGTAGTTCAACGACTTGATGTCGACACCCGGAGCACACACATCGGGACGGATGAGGCCAATGCCAGGCTGATAGGGATAATCGGCAAACTCGGTGTTTTGCCAAGTGACGGGGCCTCGTGAGGTGAAGTATGCCGCATTGTCGTTGTAATCGACTGCACCGACACAAACCGAGCAAGTCAAATCACCAGGGTTCTCGCCCTGCACCTCATCCATATAAGGCGGAGGGCAACTGCCAGGCACACGCACGTTGTTCGGGATAGGATACATCCAGGTCTGATTGCCTTCGTTACCTGCGGCAATAGCAGCCACAATACCTGCATCCAAAGCGGCCTCGCAGGTATGACGCAGCAAAGTTCGATCGGGAATACTGGAATTAGGCAAACCAAGCGACATGCTGAACAAGTCACAGCCATGCTCCACAGCCCATTGGATGCCTGCGGAGATGCTTTGGGCGCCACCGTTTCCACTACTATCCAAACATTTGACACACATCAGCGTAGCTTCAGGGGCCATACCCGTTTGTGAGCCAGCCGTGCCGTCGCCCAACACCGTACCCGAACAGTGCGATCCATGGCCGTGGTCGTCCATGGGATCGTTGTCGTTGTTTTTCACGTCATAGCCGTGATGAGGAAACTCTGAGCCACCATCCCAAAGGTGGTCAGCCACGTCTACGTGATTGTAGTTGACGCCCGTGTCGATGACAGCCACCACAACGCCTTGACCCAAATAGCCTTGTTGCCACACTTTATCGGCACCCACTTGAATGACATTTTGTGTGATTTCGCGCGAAGCCGTCGACGGGCGAGGCATATCGTCCTCAGGAATCCAGTTGTACTCCTTGGCAAAACCCATCATCTCAATGTCGTTGCGGCGGGCAAGGTCGGAAATGGCTGCCTTTGTGGCATCGAAATACAAGGCATTCGCCATCCATAAGACAGTGGGCGCAGTGACCATACCGCTACGTTCCATATCATTAAGTGTACGGCGGAGGTCATACTGCGAAGCGTCAGCAAAAGCCTTCAGCTCGTTGACAACAAACTCGCGACGTTCTGCGCGAGTGACGAAATAGGCGGCACGATGGTTGAGTTGTGCACGATCGTATTGCGATTTCATGATAACGATGACTTTGATCTGCTCGTCATCGTTGCGACGACTCATTTCTTCGCTCAGCAGCGGGTCGATGAAAGCTTGGGCGTAGCCTGCCATACAGCAGACCGCCATCAAAAATAGGGTAAATAGTTTTTTCATATCGATTAGAATTGATTTTAAAGTTGCAAAGTTAGAAATGTTTTCCGTTTATCGTATCTTTGCAGCCCGATTTTTAACCTATGTTGGAAAACAAATACAAAGAATCCGTCCTTCCGAACGGCATTCGACTGATACATAAGGAAAAGCAAGGTGAAATTGCCCATCTTGTGCTGATGGTGGAGACTGGCACTCGCGATGAACTGGCCTACGAGAACGGCCTCGCTCATTTTGTGGAGCACACCATCTTCAAAGGCACACAAAACCGTAAGGCGTACCATATCCTAAGCTGCCTCGACAATGTGGGCGGCGACCTCAACGCCTTCACCACCAAGGAGGAGACCTGCTTGCAGGCCACCTACCTCAAGCAACACTACAAGCGCAGCCTCGACCTCTTCGCCGACATCGCCTTCCAATCCACCTTCCCAGAAAACGAGCTGGCCAAGGAGAAGGAAGTCATCTTGGACGAGATCAACTCCTATTTGGATTCTCCATCGGACGAGATTTACGACTTGTTTGAAGAGATGGTCTTCAAAGGGCATCCTTTGTCGCGCAACATATTGGGCACCACAGAATTGGTGAAAGGCTTCCATCGCGAGGACATCCTCGACTTCATGGCGCACAACTACAGCACCGACCAAATGATTTTGGCCTCTATTGGCGACATCAGCTTCAAGGAGTTTGAGCGGATGGCCATGACGTATTTCGGAAGCCAACCGGCACACATTATTAATAAGAAACGCGAAATCTTTAAAGGATACACGCCTGAAAGCCGCATTGACAAGCGTAACAACCACTTGAGCCACTGCATTATAGGTAATATTGCACCCGAGTTCAGCAGTTCCATGCGCATGCCCATCGTCATGCTCAACAACGTGCTCGGCGGTCCAGCCATGAGCTCCCGCCTCGGCTTGAACATCCGTGAGAAATACGGCTTCGCTTATAGCATCGAGTCGCAATACACCGCTTATTTCGACGTCGGTCTCATCAACGTCTATATGGGTGTCGACCCTGACTCACTGGAGCGTGCAATAGAGTTGGTTCACAAGGAACTGGACAAGCTCTGCACCCAAAAATTAGGCACTTTGCAACTGCATCACGCCAAGCAGCAACTCATCGGACAGGTGGCATTGAGCTACGAAAGCGGCATGAATGAACTGCTCAGCGTCACCCGTTCACTCATCATGGGCGAACCCATAGAATACATGGACGACATCATCCAAAATGTGGAGGCCGTGACGGCTGAAGATATCCTTGAAGTGGCCAACCGCGTATTCGACAAGAAGCAGCTGAGTCAAATTATCTTTGAAGGGAATTGAGTGATTTTTCTTAGGGGATAAAATCTAATTAAAGCGGAATATTTCATTTTAAAAAGGAATTTTCTGGTTTAAACTATAATTCTTTCAAAAAAAAAAACAGCATTTTTTCTCAGCTGTCACACAGCGGGTTATCCCTTGTGACGAAAAATAGTTGAAAAAATAGCTTGACAAAATTTCTTCAGGTTGTATATTTGCGGCATAAAACAACCGTAATACTACTTTAAGCGGATTATTTTGGATTAAAAGTTTAATCAACATGCGGCTTAGGCCAACAAATTGACAACATGAAACACAATTAACGGAATCATTCATCTTCAAAAAACACTAAAACTATGAAAACCAAACTCTACACCCTACTCACTGGCCTGCTGATGGCCGCCTGCATCACAAGTTACGGACAGGAAATCACTAACGTATTCAGCTACGATTGCAACAAGATGTTCTCGTACAACGACCTTTTGGTCTGCTCCGATGGATCTGTGCTGTCCGGCATCTATTGCTTCAGCCCATCCATTTATGGAGATCCCGCTTTCCACGTATGCAAGGTTTCCCCCGAAGGTCAGTTGCTTGATTCGACGACCTTTGATTCTGCTTGGGAAATTCTCGGTATACCAAGAACACCCGACACCTTTGTTCTTCCAAATTTTATCATCGACAATGCCGACAGCACGCTCAGCATTACAATGACTTTCATTGATGCCAACCTCAACATTACTGGAACTGTCACCACGTCCATCCTCAACGGCTTTGATCCTAGGGAATTTATGCAGGATTACATGATCATCTCTCCCGTCGGCGATCTCATCGTCACCTACTGGATTGACGATGTGTACCATTTTGCGCGCATCGGTCTTGACGGCACCTTAATAGCCTCCACTGAGACCGCCGAAATCCTTCCCGACAATCCTAACCCCAACTACAATCCACCTGCCGGCAGTGCCTTACGGTATGAGAGTTTTGGCTTGTTCACCGAATCGCCAGAACGCTTCTACAAATTGGGAGGCTGGATTGATTATGGGGAGCAACCTCGTCCCCTCATTGCTTACATCTTCGACGCAGACTTCAACCTTACTGACACCTTGGTATATAGCGAATTGGAAGAGAACACCTATTGTAACTATGCCGGAGGAGTCAACACTTCAACTTGGCCTGGTGGAGAACACATCACCCCCATTGCCAAATCATTTTTGAGCGGCACTTACCTCTTGGCCACTCAGATCCGCTATCCCGATGACAACATTTACAGCTCGTTGGTCAAATACGACATGTATCACAACCCCATAGCTTTTACCAAGATTGAACACACACCATACGGATGGAGCCGGCCTATCAATACACAAGTGATTGACGATAACACCATCTATCACACCTACTATGCTTTTGATAACATTTACCCCTCCATTGGAGTGGTTCGCTTGAACAGAAATCTAGACGTGGTGTGGGACGTCGTTCTACCTCCTATGGCAAATGACGTTGCTTATGGACATACGCTGACCACTTTGCCGAATGGCAACATTGCTGTAAGTGTAGCATCCATGCATAACTCGTATAGCCGGCTATATTTTTATTTCATCAACGACGGTGACCCAACCAACACAGCTGAAATGGCTGCCAGCGAAATGCCTTACACCCTCTACCCCAACCCCGTGAAAGACCTCCTGTCCCTCCGCTTCGATGACGGCACCGAGCCCGAGAGCGTTGAACTTTATGACCTTGCAGGCCGTTTGGTCGGCACCAAGCCAAACGGGCTGGAAAGCATCGATATGAGAGCGATGCCCTCCGGGGTATACATGCTGCGCGTCACCATGAAGGATGAGACGATCTACCACGAAAAGGTATTGAAAGAATAGAGCAAAGTTTTTCCATAATGATTTAGGTTTTAGTTGGGTTTTAGAGACGGTGCGTGCACCGTCTCTATTCTTATAACCACTTTGATAATGATCGTTTTTAATAAAACAAGATTAAAGCGGAATATTATTGATTAAAACGGAAATATTACAAATAAAACAAATAGCTTTGAAAAAACAAGCGATTTTTTTCTACTTGACATACAATGAATTATCAAAGGTGACGAAAAATAGTTGGAAAAAAAGCTTGACAAAATTTTATCAGGTTGTATATTTGCAGTATGAAATAACAAAAACATGAATTAAAACGGAATAATTTAGATTAAAATTCAAAACAACTTGGGGTTAGGCCATCAAAATAACAACATGAAACATATTTGACAGTAAGTGCTTTTTTTCATAATGATTTGGTTTTAGTTGATTAAAGCGGAGACATAACAATCTCCGCTTTTTTCTCTTACATGAATGGCCTTATTTTTCTGTTTTACACGAATGGCCATAAATTGCTCACGAGTTTTCATTAATGACAATTCGTGATTCATTGATAGAAATTCGTGTTGGAAAAAATCAATTTGTCTTGAAGTTATACTTCACTTCTTTCAGTTCCGCATTTGCCTTCGTAATCTTGTTCTTCAGGTTTTCCTTGTAATTCGTCACTTTGGCGGAAATATGTGCGTCACCTAATGCCAACATCTCGGAGGCAAGGATGGCGGCATTAAGGGCGCCGTTCACACCTACTGTAGCCACGGGAATGCCAGGAGGCATCTGGATGATGGACAGCATGGCGTCAAGGCCGTCAAGCATACCCTTGACAGGCACGCCGATGACGGGTAATGTCGTGTTGGCGGCAATCACGCCAGGCAAGGCGGCGGCCATGCCAGCGGCAGCAATGATGACTTTGATGCCACGACCTTGGGCTTCACGAGCAAAGGTTTCAACCTCTTGCGGGGTGCGGTGCGCGCTGAGGGCGTTCATCTCGAACGGGATTTCCATCTCGTCGAAGAACTGCGCGGCTTTTTCGAGAACGGGAAGATCGGAAGTGCTTCCCATGATAATGCTTACTATTGGAGTCATTTCAGTTGTTCAGTTATTTAGTTGTTCAGTTGGCCGATGGCTGATGGACTATGACTATGGCTCGCTTCACGCAAAAGGTCAAGCATGAGCCTTTGGCCTAAGCGAGCCATGGGCCATTCGCCATAGGCCATAGTTTTGAACGCAAAAATAGTTTTTTTCCCAATGCGGTTGACCCAATAGAAGCATTTTGTATATTTGTATCGCCTTAACAAAAGGACAAACAAACATCAATCCTTTGAAAATGAAAACAGTAAAAGTTTTAGACAAGGAATTTGGACTGTACATCCCCCAAGAAAAAATCGAGGCCAACATCCAAAATGTGGCCGACCAAATCAACCGCGACCTGGAAGGCATGAACCCGTTGTTTCTCGTGGTGCTCAACGGTGCCTTCATGTTTGCCTCCGAGCTGTTCAAGCGACTGACGATTCCGTGCGAGATCAGTTTCGTCAAGCTGTCGTCATACTCTGGAACAGAAACCACCAACGTCATCCGCGAACTCATCGGCTTGGACCACCCCCTGAACGGCCGCCACGTGGTCATCGTGGAAGACATCGTCGACACGGGCCACACCCTGCGCTACACCACCCAGAAACTCCGCGACCTGAAGGCCGCTGACGTGCGCATCGCCACGCTGTTCTTCAAGCCAAACAACTTCCAATACACCTACCCCATCGACTACAAAGGCATGGACATCGGTAACGAGTTCATCGTGGGATACGGACTGGATTATGACCAACAAGGGCGGAATTTGCCGGATATTTATAAAATAATTGAGCCGTAAGCTATAAGCTGTAAGCCATAAGCCGCCGACCCAAGGCAAGCTTATGGCTTACGGCTTAAAGCTTATAGCTAATCAACATTTAAACAATTCAACCATCAACAAATCGAAGATTCAACAAAGTTAATTCAACAACATATCATGCTAAACATCGTATTATTTGGCCCTCCCGGGGCAGGCAAAGGAACACAGTCGCAGTTCCTGCGCGAGAAATATAACCTGACCTATATCTCCACCGGTGAAATCCTACGCGAGGAAATCGCCGCTGAGAGTGAATTAGGTCTTCAAGTAAAGGAAATCATCAGCCAGGGAAACCTCGTCTCCGACGAAATCGTGGCCAAGATCATCGAGAAGAAACTCTCCGAGAACATGGACTCGGCAGGTTTCCTCTTCGACGGCTACCCGCGCACCGTGCGCCAAGCCGAGATCTTGGATGAGATGATGGAGAAGTTCGGCATGTCGTTGACCGGCGTGCTGAGCCTCGAAGTGCCCGAGGAACTCCTCATCGAGCGCATGCTCGAACGCGGCAAGACCAGCGGTCGCGCCGACGACAACCTCGACTCCATCAAGCACCGCTTTGTGGAATATGAGGCCAAGACGCGCCCTGTGCTCGACTTCTACGAAGGTAAAGACAACCTGCATCCGGTGAACGGCGTGGGCGAGATCCCGCAAATCTTCGAGAACCTTTGCACCGTCATTGACGCTTTGTGATTTTTTTCACGCAGAAATCGCAGATTCAACGAAGTTAATTCGCAGAAATCGCAGAAGCCTACCGGACATAAATATTGCGTCGCTTCGCGATTCATATAATTCTGCGGATTCTGCGTGCTAAATATTGCTTTCTGCGTGAGATAAATACGCGTGAAACTCAATGTTCCCAGCGGATGTCGTGCTTGAGGACTGTTGGTGGGTTACCGCCAATGACTTGATGCTCGCCGCTGAAGGACGAGGTCAGCAGTGTGCCTGCCGCCACGACCGTGTTGTCGGGCACCTCGGCACCTTTCAGCAACACACATTTACAGCCAATCCACACATGGTCACCCACATGGATGGCCTTGTCGGGATTGATGCGTTCGTTTTCTTTATTAAACAAGGGATGTTCGTCGGTGTCCATAACGAGGATGTCCCAACTCAGCAGGCAGTCGTGCCCGAAACGGATTTCCTTGGCGCAGACAATGGTGCTTTCTGCCGTCATGTTGAAGCCATCGCCAAAAAACAGGTTTCCGCGCACCGAAAGCTTCGAGCCATGCCCGATGCTCGCCTTGCCGCCGAAACCGACCGTGCCGCTCACCTGCCAGATGCCACGAGAACGCTTGCGGTCGTAATGGCCCACATCGCCGAAGCCGATTTTTACCATTGCCCTTTCCACCTTTTCGGGAAGTTCCACCTGGCCGTGCAGCTCGCGCAGATATGTACGGTGCGACACCACCACGGGTAACTTCAAGGCCGTTTTCAGCGGAAAATAATGCAGGTTGAAGCGCAGCGTCTTCGGAATCGAGTAGAGGATGTTGAAGAAATCAAAAGCGGTCATGGGCATCGGTTTGATTGGGCAAAAATAAAGTATTTAAACATATAATTGCCATTAATTGAACACGAATTTTTCATTAATATTATGTCAGCGAATCCTCAATTTCTGTTTAGTTGCTTTTACTATTAAAAAAGAAAAAATTAAATTAAAGTATAAATATTTGCATTTGAATTTAAAAATGTCATATATTTGCCCTATCAAATCCAACGAACAATAACTCTAAAAGCTCATGAACTATGAAAAAGACTACTCTACTATTCTTAATGCTTTTCGTCTTGGGTTTCATTTCTCATGGCACAGCACAAGAACGGCAAATTATCCAAGGTTACTGCAAAGACGAGAACGGCAAAGCCATTGAGAATGTAAGCGTCTATGCCCACGACTCACTGCTCGTTTCAGTCACCGATGAGCAGGGGCGTTTCACTTATGGCTATGCCCAAACAGGCTTGAAACTCCGCTTCGCGCACATGGTCTTTGAGCCGACCTATTACACCATAAAAGACAAAGACATCAACGGCAAGAACTTAACGGTCAAGATGAAAACCAAAAGCCATGAGTTACTTGAAGTGGAAGTGACCGCCAATGCGCCCCATATAGCCTTCGACAATCCCGTAATGACTGTCCTCGATTACACCCTCCGTGAAGACGGCATCTATATGATTGTCTATCGCCGTCGTCACTCAGCCTTACTCCACCTCTCATTTGATGGAGACACACTGCACGAAATGCCGATTTCATCGCGATACAAGTATCTTACCAAGGATGCTTTCGGCGACATCTATGCCATCAATGACTACCAAGCCAGTCAAGTCGGATTCATTGAGTACGAAAACGGAAAGAAATTTCTGATGAATTTCTATCATTCAATGCCGCGGAAGACCTTCTACGATAAGTTCTCCACCATCGTGGCCGCCTCCGACAGTGTTTTCATCACAGGACGTTATTTCTATTACAACAAGGAAATGGGCTATTATCGCCATCGTTTGGGCAGTGAAGAAGAACCCAAATTGCTCCATTACATTGTGGATGAAGAAGCCCGTGATGACATTTGGTTACTGTTACATACTAGAGGAATCGGTGCTAACTTTTGGGTTGCCGACCCTATCTATAACCCGATTTACGCCATCGACAACAAATTTTACCTCTTTGCCTACACCGACCATGAGACTATTGTCTTCGATGCCGTGGGCAATGAATTGGAGCGCTATCCCCTCACCTTCCACGAATACCGCAAATGGAACGGCAAGATGGAACTCGACCGCCGCTGGAAACAGAAAATGTTGTATGACTCAGCCAGGAAGGAATTCTACACCTTCTTCGTCAACGATGGCATTTATACATTGAAGCGCATCGACCTGGAAACCGGAACGGCCACCTCCGTGATGGATCTCAGTGGCTATCCCTTCGCTCAGAATATGAGGATTCACGACGGCGTTTTGTATTTCATTTATCCTACGGGCATCAACCACCGAAAGGCGTTGTATCAGGTGAGGATAGACTGAAATTTTGATTGATTCTTTATCAAAATCGGCATGATTTTTGTAGTATTTAACCCAAATTTTACCCAGTTAAATCCTAAAAAATCACATTCTATGAAGAAAATATACTATCTATTGCTTTTGTCAGCATTAACTTTTCAAAGCGCCGTGGCGCAAAACGAACTCCAAAACCCATACGCAGTAGCCAAGGAAGATGGATTCAGCTATCGTTCGTTGAAGAAACTCATCAATATGGACAGTCTTTATGTCGGGTCACAATTTGAGCGCCCAGATCATGACCTGATGAGTATTCTGTATTCACGGGTAGGGCATTACAAGGATGCCATGCGTATGGCCGAAAAAGGCAGTTTGTTTTCAGACAAGACGCGTTTAGCTAGAACCTACGAAAATGTGATAACAATACCTTTGTCGGAAGTGATGGACAGCATCATCGAAAACAATCGTGTCATCATGCTTAACGAGATGCATTTTAACCCCCATAGCAGGGCTTTTGTCATCAGTTGGTTGGAAAATTGTTACCAAAACGGATACCGTTACTTTGCCGCTGAAACCTTATTTGCAAAGGACTCCTTGGTGAACGAGCGGCGCACCGTGCTACTTGGTGAGACAGGATTCTATAGCGATGAACCTGTTTTCGGCGACCTTTTAAGGACGGCACTCAACATGGGCTATACGCTGGTGCCCTACGAGGCCGATGGTTGGGGCGTTGACCGCGAGAGGAATGAAGCAGATAACCTGATCAAGAACATTCTTGACAAAGATCCCGAAGCAAAGTTTTTGCTTTTAGGAGGCATGGGCCATATCACCGACCGCAAAGGGTGGTCGATGATGGGTTGGTTTTTCAAGGAAAAGACAGACATCGACCCGTTTACGATGGATTGCAGTATCATGACTTTCTCTGAACAATACGAAAGCATGGACTCGCTGCGTACCGCATTTTTTGACCGTATTGATGCCATGCCCATCCGTGAGCCGATTATCTGTTATGATACCGTGAAATGCATTTATCCGAACAATTCAGGCATGGATGCCACCTGTTGCCTGCCGCGCACACGTTTCATCGAAGACAACATTCCTGATTGGAAACTCTACAACGGCAAGGTGCTTTTCACCCTCGACCGTCGTTTCATCGACAAGAACGGCTTCCCCGAAGGTTGCGTGAGCGCGTTCCTGAAATCGGAAGGCGAGCAATGCGTCCCCATCGACCAGTTTATGTACAATAAGGACGAAAACGAGTTCAAGCTGGCGCTTTACAAGGGCGAGTATTTGTTGAGGTTTGATGACGGGAAGGAGTATAAATATGCTACAATCAATGTGAAATAATGTGAAATAAGGTAATTACTGCGTTTTTTTGTAGTTTTGCAGAATAGTATTCAAAACCATAACGCTATGAAAAACATTCGACTTTACACCCTGCTTGCGCTCCTGCTGATGGCGGGAGGAATCTTTGTTTCGTGTAGCACACAGCCAGCTGAAAAGCAAATCGCCGACCTATTCATGGATTTATCAGACGAATCCACCAGTTTTGAACAAATCAAAAACGCCGTCAAGGACAAGCGCATCGTCATTTTAGGCGAGGCCGGACATGCCGATGGAAGAACCTTTGAAATCAAGTCGGAACTGATTGAATATCTCAACGCGGACAATGAATATGATGTCATTTTGGAAGGCATGGGTTTCCTTGATGGCGCTGTATTGCAGGGCGTTCTGCCGCCACTATGCATCGACAGCAACTATCTTGATGTGGCCAATGC
>Ga0247611_10001781_pt1 | contig 37455 bp, 33 predicted proteins | sample 177DNAGHGhighgp2_FD_192422 | JGI IMG/M metagenome (GOLD analysis project Ga0247611, IMG submission 192422) | Sheep rumen microbial communities from Palmerston North, Manawatu-Wanganui, New Zealand - 1770 DNA GHGhigh gp2 | ecosystem: Host-associated > Mammals > Digestive system > Stomach > Rumen... | reverse complement strand
TCCAGCCCGTCGATATGTTGCCGCACACGATGCATGTGGAGAACGTGTGCGCCTTGAAAAGAAAGACTCAGCTATGATCCTTACCGTCGTCTTACTGCTCGCCGGCCTGGCCCTCATCGTCTTCGGGGCCGACGCCCTCGTGGACGGAGCCTCCTCCGTCGCCCGCCGCTTCGGCCTGAGCGAATTCGTTATCGGCCTCACGATCGTGGGCATGGGCACCTCCGCCCCCGAAATGGTCGTCAGTTTCATCGGCGCCTTCCACGGCAATGCCGATATCGCCATCGGCAACGTAGTGGGTTCCAATATCTTCAATACGCTTTTGATCCTGGGCCTCACGGCTCTCATCCTTCCGATGACCGTCACCCCGTCCAACAAGAAAAGGGATATCCCGGTGAATATCTTCGTCACCGCCCTCCTGGTCGTCCTGGGCCTGGAAAAGACTTTCTTCGGCATCGGGAACGACGGATTGAGCCGGATCGACGGCGCCATCCTCATGACCGTGTTCATCCTGTACATGGTCATGTCCTTCAAGGGAAACCATCCGGACGAGGAGGAGAATCCCGCCCCGATGAAAAGCATCTGGCTGTCCCTCCTGATGATCGCGGGCGGCCTCGCGGGCCTCATCTTCGGCGGCAACCTGTTCGTGGACAATGCGACGGCCATCGCCAAGGCGCTCGGAATCAGCGACAAGTTCATCGCCATCACGATCCTGGCCGGCGGCACCTCGATGCCGGAACTGGCCACCTGTGTGGTTGCCGCGGCCAAGAAGAAAGGCCAGCTCGCCCTCGGAAACATCATCGGTTCGAACGTGTTCAACATCCTCCTGATCCTGGGCGGATCGGCCCTGATTCATCCCCTTTCCTTTGTTGGAATGAACTACGTGGACCTGGGCGTTCTGATGCTCAGCGCCATCGTCCTGTACACGGCGACTTTCGTCGGCAGGAAAGACAAGATCGACCGTCTGGACGGCAGTCTCTTCCTGGTCATCTTTGCTGCCTACATGGCCTATCTGATATACAATCTGTAACGACCTATGCCCATCCGTCTTCTTCAGACCGTAACCCCGGAAGCCGAACAGATCGCCCAGAAGTTTTCCGCGGATTCCCTCAGCACCAAGGGTGCGGAGATCATGGAGGTTCTCCGGAACACGCCGCCCCGTGAACTGGTGGAAGAGATGATCACTTCTTTCATCAAGTTCGGGATCAAGGTCCTCATAGCCCTGGTCATCTATTTCATCGGCGCCTGGCTTATCCGGAAGTTCAAGCATGTCATTGCCAGGGCCTTCACCAGGCGCGGGGCTGACGCGACGCTGACCTCCTTCATCCAGAGCCTCGTGACGGCTGTCCTGTGGATCATCCTCATCATGGTGATGATCGGCACCCTGGGCATCAACACGACCTCCCTCGCCGCCCTGCTGGCTGCTGGCGGCATGGCCATCGGCATGGCGATGAGCGGAACGGTCCAGAATTTCGCCGGCGGCATCATGCTGCTGGCCTTCAAGCCTTTCAAGGCCGGGGATTATATCGAGGCCCAGGGGTACGCCGGTACGGTGAAGGAAATCAATATCGTCAGCACAAAGATCACGACCTTCGACAACAAGCTCATCATCCTGCCCAACGGCGCCCTGTCCAACGGGACCATCAACAACTACAGCGCGAATCCGGTCCGGCGCATCGACCTGCGCGTGGATGTCGCATACGGCTGCGATGCCGTGGCCGTCAAGGAAAAACTGATGGCGATCATCGGAACCCAGGAGAAGATCCTGGATACGAAGACACCCGGGGCCCAGGATCCGACGGTCGTCCTGAGCGCCATGAAAGAGAGTTCCGTGGAATTCTTCATCCGCGTCTGGGTGAAGGCCTCCGATTATTTCGATGTGTCATTCTGGCTGAACGAGGCCGTCTATACGCGGCTGCCGGAAGAAGGAATCTCCTTCCCGTTCCCGCAGATGGACGTCCACATCAAGCAGGATTGATCTCCACCTTCTCCTTCATCAGTACCGGATTGCCATAGATCCTGAGGAAGATGTCGCGGAGTGCGTCGCGGTCCAGCGTGGGTTCCACCTGGTCCAGTTGATACTCCGTATAGGCCTTAAACGCATCTGCTTCTTCCGGCGTATATTTCCCGGCGTACTTGAAGGACTTGTTGAACAGGTCGTAAGCGATGTAATTGGTGTTCCAGAGCCGGTAACCGCCGATAATCCGTTTGTCCAAAGCCTGGCGGATGAGCTGGTAGCGGTCGTTCTTGTCGCACAGCGAGGCGGCGCAGATTTCGTCGTCGTTCAGCGGCGTTCCGAAATTCAGGTGTACGTTGCCCTTCTTCTGTTTGATGCCGATCATGATGCTGTGCAGGTCCTCGTTCTCTGTCTTGACATACTTCTGCGTCCGGGAAATCAGGACCTCCCGTGCTTTCAGGATGTCGCAGGGCTCGTATTCGTAGGAAATGGAGATCGGCACGATGTTCAGTTCCCGGAAGTTCTGTACGAAATCCCCGGTGCCGCTCATGTCGAACATCTTCAGGAGTCCCTGTTCGGTTACGTCGATTCCGTCCTTGGTCCGTCCCGCCCGCTGGGCTATCCAGACGGATCCCTTTCCGGAAGTGATCGTTTCCCGGATATACTTGGACAGGATCTGGGAGGACAGGTACAGCTCCCGGGCGGAGATGCCGCGGATGACCTTGATCATCCGGTTGGAGCGGATCAGATACTCGATGGTACGGCTTTTCAGAAGGTTGTCTCCCACGCAGATTTCGGTCATCGGCATCTGATTCCAGTGCAGGATGATCTGCGTGAAAGCCGGGTCCAGGATGATGTCCCGGTGGTTGGACATGGCCAGATACCGGCCCTGGATGGCCTTGAGCTTGTCCAGGCCGTCATAGGTGAACTGGTTGACCGAAGTCTTGATCACCCATTCGATGGCATAGGACATGACAGCCTTCTGGAACTCATCGACAGAATGGATGCTCTTCAGAATGTCCCGCAGATAGGTTTCCGGCTGGTTGGAGAAAATGAATTTGGAGATCCAGGGGACATTGGGATGATTGGCAACCCGCGCCAGAGCGGCGGCCGCTTCTTCGTCGTTGTAGGGAGCAATGTCCTCGAAAGGGTTCGTATCCATGGCAAATCGGTTTCAGTCCGGTACAAAGGTAGGGAAAAAAGCAGATTCAGTCAAGCCTTTCACTGCATGCCCCTTTCAGGAGCGAACTGTCCCCGTAGCTGAGAAAGCGGAAACCATGGGCGAGCGCGTAGTCGTAAATGGTACGCCAGTCGCCGCCTACGAAAGCGGAGACCAGCAGGATGAGCGTACTCTCCGGCTGATGGAAATTCGTCACCATCTGTTTCACGAGCCGGAAACGGAAACCGGGAACGATGATGATCCGGGTACCGGCCTGCAGCTCCGTCTTTCCTTCTTTTTCCAGGTACCCGATAATGGCATCGAGAGCCTCTGCCGTCGTATAGGGGTATTCACGCTCATAGGGAGCCCACTGGGGCACATCGGCGGGAGCGCCGTTCTCCAGGCAGGAAACGCCCACATAATAGAGGGATTCAAGGGTACGCACCGAGGTGGTTCCAACTGCTACCAACTCTCTGTTTGAATGCCTGATAAGCTTAAGTAGCTCAAGTGATACTGTAAATGGTTCACGATGCATGGGATGCTCCGAGACCAAAGAACTCTTCACCGGGAGGAAAGTGCCGGCCCCGACGTGGAGACACACCGTCCTGCGCACGATTCCCCGGGCATCGATCCGCCGGAGCACATCGTCCGTAAAGTGGAGGCCTGCCGTAGGTGCCGCCACGGAACCGCGGATGCGGGCATAGAGCGTCTGGTAACGCTCCTGGTCGATGGATTCGGATTCGCGGTTCAGATACGGGGGAATCGGAATGGTCCCGCAGACTTCCAGGACACGGGAGAAAGGCGATCCGTCCGACCAGGTGAATTCCACTTCACCGGTCTGCCCGTCCCGGTGTAAAAGCCTGGCTTCCAACCCCATATCAGGCGTTTCCTCTGTTCTGAAAAGCGTGAGCACATCATCTTTCCAGCGCTTCGCATTGCCGATGACGCACTTCCAGACACAACGGCTTGTAGAAGCGAAGGCGAGATTATACTCGACCGGTTCCACGGGTTCCAGGCAGAAGATCTCGATATGCGCGCCCGTAGCACGTTGGAAATGCATCCGCGCCGGAACGACCTTAGTGTCGTTAAAAACCATCAGGGCATTATCCGGAAGTAGATCCGGGAGGTCCCGGAAAACAAACGCATCGACCCGGCCGTCGGCATAGCGCAGAAGTTTCGAGGAATCTCGCTCCGGAAGCGGATATTTGGCTATCCGGTCATCCGGAAGTTCGTAATTGTAATCTTCAATATGGATTTCGGGAATCATAGGCGTCCTTTCTATTTTGTCGCGAAGTTACACATTCCGGAGCGAATTCTGAAATATCTCGCTTCCCGAAATGCTCCCTCCGGTCTCCCGCGCATATTATTCATTAAGGCTGTTTACAAATGTAAATAATAAACCATACGCCGTAGTGTTTTCCACAAACCGAACACTTTTTGGCATAAGTAATCATTATTGTAAATTAATAAATAGCTGTTATTATTAATAATCAAATGATTAGATTATATATACTAAAGTAACGCTTGTATTCATTTATCAACAAGGCGAATTGAGGCGTGTGAATCTTGTTGTTTTATCTCATATTCCTAATTGCTCTACATTGTTAATCAGTTATTTATTGCATTTTATTTAATTCTCTATTTAATATAATCAACAGGGGTATCTAACCTCATCACTCCCCTATTTCTCATCAAAATAATTTGGCATTTCAACGTACATTGATTACTTTTGTAAAAAGAATATTCCTTCCGATGGACAAACGACTTCAACAGTTCCTGGATGCCGAAAACATCTCGCAGTCCCAGCTTGCGGATACGCTCGGTGTCGCCCGCGCCGGGATTTCCCACATCCTTTCCGGTAGGAATCGTCCGGGATTCGATTTCCTGGAAGCCATGGCCCTTCATTTCCCGCAAGTCAGCATGGACTGGCTGCTGACCGGGAAAGGCCGCATGTACAAGGACGCCCTTCCGCCGGCCCCTGAGAATCCGGTATCTGCCCCCAAGCTTTCTCCCCGGCGTGTTTCCAAGATTCTCGTCTTCTACGATGACAATACTTTCGAAGAGTTCCAATAAGAATTGCTATCTTTGTAAAATCAGAGTTGTCGCTGCAACCGATGAGTAATCTCCAGCAAATCGCCAGGACGCTGGCATGGAAACGGCATATTCCCGGAATTAAGACTTGGAACCGCCTGTGTTTCAAGCGGGATCATCCTGCCCTGGAACGGACGGTATTCGGGATTGACTTCCCGCATCCCGTCGGCGTCGCCCCTGTGCTGGAACGGCAGTCGGACCTGCTGGACGAACTTCGTGACATCGGATTTGCCTTCACGGGGATCATCCCTGGCCAGACCCCTCTTCATGTCATCGCAGAACGCCTTCAGGCACGTGAAACCGACATCAAGGCCGGAATCGAGCTGCGGGCGGAAGGTGATGACGAACTGCTGGCCCGCAAACAGATTATCCGCAATTTTTCGCTTCTGTACGATTTCGCGGACTGTTTCGTCGTGGATATCAACAAGGAAACCGGCCTTTCTTCCCTGGACGATTTTTCGGACTGGGTGGATCTCCTGGATGAACTGCTGAACCTGAGGCTCTGCTACGAGCGATACCTCCCCATTCTCGTCCGTTTTTCCCCGAGTCATGCCGGTGAGCAAATGAACCGGATCCTGGATTTCTGCCTGCTGTCGGGTGTTGACGGGGTCATCGCCCCCGGTATCCGGATGGTCAGACAGGCCACGGAGTACACCAAGGGCCGGTTGCCCGTCATCGGCTCCGGCGCCGTCACGACACCCGAGGCGGCCGTCGCCCTTCTCCAATCAGGAGCTTGCCTGGTGGAAGTGGCCCAAGGTCTCAAGAAAAACACGTGGTCCACCGCAAAACGCCTTTTGGAGGCCATCGACAATCCTTACCAATCCTTATGATTCACGCATCCATCTGCACGATCGGCAATGAAATACTCATCGGCCAGGTCGTGGACACCAATTCATCCCGTCTGGCGGCCGCCCTGGAAGAGGCAGGCATTCGCGTCACCCGCATGCTATCCATCGGCGATGACCGGAAGGAAATCCTCGACAATCTCCGGAATGAACTCAGCCTGAGTGATATCGTCATCACTACCGGAGGACTCGGACCCACGAAGGATGATATCACGAAGGGCGTTCTCGCTGAACTGTCCGGAAGCACCGGATTCGTGGAACATGCCGGTCAGCTTTCCATCATCCATGACATCCTGCATCGCCGCGGGCTGGACATGCTGGAGGCCAACCGCGCCCAAGCCCAGGTTCCCGACCGATGCGAAGTGATTGAAAACCGGCTGGGAACGGCTCCCGTCATGGTTTTCCGTTTTCCGGAAAACAGTTTCGGGGCTACGCTTTACGCCCTCCCCGGCGTGCCTTTCGAAGCGGTCGGAGCCATTCCGGATATCATGCGGGATATCCGCAACCACTATCCCCTTGAGCCGATCATGCACCACAGCCTGATGGTGTATGGCCTTGCAGAATCAGCTCTTTCTGAACAGATTGCGCCTTGGGAAGACGCCTTGCCCGAGGAAATGCACCTGGCATATCTGCCGCACCCGCTGACCGGAATCCGCCTTCGTCTCTCCATGTACGGCGGAATTCGGGAAGATCAGAAAAAAAAGGTGGAGGAGCAGATTCTGCGCTTGAAGGAAATCCTGGGAAACAAGGTCTATTCCGAGGAAGACGACACGCTGGAAGCGACCGTAGGCCGCCTGCTGAAGGGGGCGGGAAAGACGCTGAGCGCCGCGGAATCCTGCACGGGCGGTGAGATCTCCCACCTCATCACCTTGGTTCCGGGCTCATCCGCCTACTACCTGGGGTCCGTCACATCCTATGCGGTTTCTGTCAAGGAAAGAGTACTTGGAGTCCCTCCCGAAACCATAGAAAAAGCGGGCGTCGTCAGCAGTGAGGTCGCTGCGGCCATGGCGGAAGGAGTCCGGAAACTGACCGGGAGCGATTATGCCGTTTCCACGACCGGCCTGGCCGGTCCGGACGGCGATGCGTTCAATCCTGTCGGCACCGTATGGATCGGAGTAGCCGGACCCAAGGGGACGAAGACGCTGAAAAGACAGTTCCGAAACGACCGGGAACGCAATATCCAGCGGTTTGCGGCAGAGGCTCTCAATTTTTTGCGGCTTACCTTACTTGATGACTTAAAAGGCTGATTAAAAGCAAGTGAAACAAAAGTGTTTTAGCTTATAACATTTTTGTTTACCCCCGAATTCGCCTGAAAACAGCCATCAGGTTTTCTCCAGCGACCTTGTCAATGTCCGATTCGTCATACCCTCTCCGGCGCATCTCGGCAAAGACTTTCCCGATCATGGAAACATCCTCCAGACCTTCCGGCGGAACCAGGATTCCGTCAAAGTCTGAACCGATTCCGACATGGTCGATACCGGCGATTTCCACGGCATGGTCGATATGGTCCACAATCTCCCGGACACCTGGACGCCACAGGGACCTGAGCCTGTCCTGCATCAGATTCCACTCCCGGACGCGGACCGGATCGGAAGGATCGGCAATGAATGCCGCCTCCACCCTTTCCCCTTCATCGAACAAAGCCGCATCGGCCGGATCGGAGAGGAACCGCTCCGACAGGAAACCCGGATAGAAGTTAATCCCGACGTAACCGTCCTTGTCGGCCAAAGCCTTGAGCATATCGTCCGTCAGATTGCGGCGGTGACGGCAAAGGGCCCGGCAGCAGGAATGGCTCGCAATGACCGGAGAGCGGGAAAACCGGATGCAGTCCCAGAAAGTTTCGTCCGAAGCATGGGACAGGTCCACCATCATTCCCAGGGCATTCATCTCGGCCAGCACTTTTTTTCCAAAGGGGCTCAGACCGTGCCAACGCTTCCCTTCAGCCGCGCTGTCCGCGATCGCATTATCCCCATTGTGTGTCAGTGTGACATACCGCACGCCCAGCCGGAAGAAGGTCCTCAGAAGCGGAAGAGATTCCTGGAAGGGCGATCCGTTCTCCATACCCAGGAAAATGGACACCCGCCCCTCAGGGCCGTTCCGGAGCGCATCTTCCGGGGTAAAGGCCATGGCCACCATTTCCGGATATCGCTCCACGCTGTCATAAACGGCGGACAACATCTCCAGGGCATACCTCGTCGCGCCGTCCGGCGACATCCCCGCCGGCGTATAAAGGGCGAAAAAGGAGCCGCCGACTCCCCCGCGCCGAAGCTTGGGAAAATCGACGTGACCATACGCATTGTCCGCACCCGGATCGCGCAGCCGGATCAGCTGGGACGGGGTATCGACATGGCTGTCAAAAAAAAGCATTACTTGGTTCCGTAAGGTGCCAGCGTGGACTTCACGATCTTGTCAATCTGGAAAACCGGCGTTCCGCTGTAGTACAGGGAGGCGCCGCTGACCAGGGTAACTTTGACCTCCTTGTCCACATTCACCGTGGCTGAAGCGCCGGACAGGTTGACATCGACCGTCTTGACGGGCATCGAATAGGCATCCACGGAGGAGGAACGGGTCCCCTTGACCGTCATGGTTTCTCCCCGGCCGGTCAGGACCACCCTGGAACTGCCTTCCGTCGTCAAGTCCACCCGGTCGGCGTCGGCCGTGACACTCACCTGGGCGGAGCCGGCCGAAAAGATGTTCATCACGGAACAGGGACCGCCGCTCGCGACCAGGACAGAGGAACCTTCCGAATTGACTGCCAGCTCATTCCCCGTGAAGGTGAGTTTCAGGTTGGAATTGTTGTCCGTATTCACTTCCACGCCGCGTTCGCTCCGGACGGACACAACCGCCTGGGCGTTTTTCTTCAGGATGATCTTGGCAGTGGAAGCGGACACGGAGAGATTCTTGACCTGGGACTTTCCGATGGCCGTCAGCTCGAACTGAGAAGAGAGGAACTCTTCCACGCCGATGAAAGTGGCGTTGTCGGAGAGGGAAATGGACTGGATTTCAGGCGTATAGGCGGTCACTCGGAAAACGGGAGTAAGTCCGTTGCGCCCTTTATACAGTTTCCTGAGCTCCTTCGGGACCGATTTCTCATCATAGGAGAGGAAAAGCGTCTTGGCTTTCACATACACTTCCACATAGGGAGCCAGCTGCTCATCGACAGTCAACCGGACCCCATAAGCACCCCGGGCCAGCGTCACCTCGAAATCGTCGGAGACATTGAGGCTGTTGAACTCGGAGACGGGAATCTGCTTGTCCGTCAGTTTCGCAGAGAGGGACTGAGCTTGCAGCAAGGGGGACGCAAGCACGGCCATAGCAACGAAAGCAATTATTCCGATAATTGCACTCAAAAATTTGTCAGTCAAACGTTTCATATTCGTTGTACTTTAGTTTTCCAATTTTTCCATCTGGCTGCTCCACTCCTCGGTAAAGACATCCAGGCTGCGTTTGTTCTCCAGGTACTCCCGGGTGAGTTCCATCACGTCGTCCTCCTTTCCGGGGGCTGAAAGGATCTTTTCGATGGCGTGCTGCCGCTTTTCCAGCTTTCCGATCTCCTTCTCCAGGTAGTCCACCCGGTTTTGGATCTTCCGAATCTCCCTGGAAACGGTCTTCCGCGCCTGGAAATCTTCCTGCCCCGGGGATTTCCGGTCCTCCACCGGCACCTTCACGGCCGGCGTGAATCTCCTTTCGAGCTCCTGAAGGCTTTCCAGCTTCCGTTTCTCCAGGAACTCCGACACGCCGCCGAGGTGTTCCTTGACCTTTCCGTCGCGGAACTCGTAAAGCTTGTCCACGAGGCCGTCCAGGAAATCCCGGTCATGGGACACTACAATGAGCGTGCCGTCAAAGGCCTGCAGGGCCTGTTTCAGCCGGTCCTTGGAACGGATATCCATGTGGTTCGTGGGTTCGTCCAGCGCCAGCACGTTGTACGGGGAGAGCATCAACTTCGCCATCCCCAGCCGGGAACGCTCCCCGCCGCTGAGGACAGAGACTTTCTTGTCGATGTCTTCTCCCTTGAACAGGAAAGCCCCCAGCAGGTCCCTGAGCCGGGTGCGGATCTCCCCCACGGCAATCCGGTCCAAAGTACCGAAGACGGTCTCGTTCTTGTCCAGGACATCTTCCTGGTTCTGGGCATAATAGCCGATGTGGACATTATGCCCGACCTTCGCCTCGCCCGAAACCGGATCCAACTCGCCCATGATCACCCGCATCAGCGTGGTTTTCCCCTCGCCGTTGCGGCCGATCAGGGCGACCTTTTCGCCGCGTTTGATTTCGATTTCCGCATCGCGGAACACGATTTTCTGCGGGTAACCCACGGTCAGGTCCGTTCCCTTGAACACGACGTCGCCGGAACGCTGCGCCGGCGGGAAGCGGAGATTCAGTTTCGCATCGTCGGTTTCATCAATCTCGATCCGTTCCAGTTTCTCGAGCGCTTTGATCCGGGACTGGACCTGGTTGGACTTCGTGGGCTTGTACCGGAACTTGTTGATGAAATCCTCCGTCTTCTCGATCATCCGCTGCTGGTTCTCGTAGGCGGCCGTCTGCTGGGCGATCCTTTCAGCGCGAAGGGTAACGTACTGGCTGTACGGGACCTTATAATCATGGATGTGCCCCAGCAGGATTTCCACGGTCCGGCTCGTGACATTGTCGAGGAACTTCCGGTCGTGGGAAACCAGCAGGACGGCGCCCCGGAAGGATTTCAGGTAATCCTCGAACCATTCGATGGACTCGATGTCCAGGTGGTTGGTGGGCTCGTCCAGGAGCAGGATATCCGGACGGGAGAGGAGGACTTTCGCCAGTTCGATGCGCATGTTCCATCCCTGGCTGAAGGTTTCCGTCTTCCGGTCCAGTTCATCCTCCTTGAATCCCAGGCCGAAGAGGGTCTTTTCCGCCTGCACCCGGGGGGACTCCCCCGATTCGAGCGCCAGACGGTCATTGATCTCATTCAACCGGTCAATTAACCGTACATAATCAGCTGATTCATAATCCGTACGCTCAGCGAGCTGAGTATTAATCCGCTCCAGTTCCCGCTCCATTTCGTGGAGATGGTCGAAGACGGTCATCACCTCATCGATGACACTCCGCCCCCGGTGATGCTCCATGATCTGGGGCAGATAACCGATTTCCAGGTCCGAGGGCATTTCGATATGGCCCGAGGTCGGTGACTGCTCCCCGATGATCAGCTTCATCAGCGTGGACTTACCGGCACCGTTCTTTCCGACGAGTCCCACCTTGTCGGTCTCGCTGATGTGGAAATCGATGTTGTCCAGCAGGGTGAACCCGCCGTAGGACACGGTGACGTTATTGACTGATATCATCGGTTTCGGGTTTGCACACCAGGATGGAGAATTCGTACAGTCCGTACAGCGGAATCGCCAGCACGAACATCGAGAAGGGGTCGCTCGGGGTGATCAGGGCTGCCAGGATCAGGATGACGACGAAAGCCTGCTTCCGGAACCCCTTCAAGTGGCTCCGGGTCAGGATACCCATGTTTGAGAGGACCAGCACGACGGTCGGGAACTCGAACAGCAGGCCGATCAGGAACACCATCGAGGTGAACAGCGAGACGTAGGAATTCAGGGAGATCGTATTCTGGACCGCGTCGCTCACCTGGTAGTTCATGAAGAACATCAGGCACACCGGGAGGACGACGAAGTAACCGACGGCCACACCCAGGTAAAACAGGAAAGATGACATCCCGAAGGCCTTCCGGACCGCTTTCTTTTCATTGTCATACAGGGCCGGTGCAATGAACTTCCAGATCTCGTAGACAATAAAGGGAAAAGCGACCACGACGGCCACGAGGACGGACATCTTCAAGTGGACGAAGAACTGCGCGGAGACGTCGATGTTGATCAGTTCCATCGAGAAATCCAGCCCGAGCCACTTGTACAGGACAAAATCCTGGGTCGTGGGCCAGAGAACGGCTTTGAAAAGCTGCTTCGGGATGGCCAGGAATACGACGGCGACCACGGCAATGGCAACCACTGAGCGGAACAGAGTTCCCCTCAGTACGTCCAAATGGTCCCAGAAGGACATTTCACCTTCCTGGACAGCCACTACTTTTTCTGTTCGATGTCCTTGTCGATGTCCTTGATCTCCTTCTCCACCTCGTTCATGCCCTGCTTGAAACTCTTGACGCCCTGTCCGAGGCCCTTCATGAGTTCAGGAATTTTCTTGCCGCCGAAAAGGAGGAGGACCACCGCGACGATGGCGACAATCTCCCAGGCGCCCAATGCCAGAGGATAAATCATGATCATATCACTTGTCGTTTAAATGGTTTTCAATAATGGTCGCCAGGATTTCCGGACAACGGACTGGATGGAAAGTCTTGGAATCGATGAAGCCCAGGGTAACCGAACCGTCAGCACAGACTTCTCCATCCTGGTTGTAAACCGCCTGCCGGACCACGAGTTTCGCCAGGGGGACCCTGTCGATTTCCGCGACGGCAGTCAGGACATCCCCCATCCGGGCCGGATGCTTGAAGCGGCACTCGACCGACACGATGGGAATCATTACGCCATACTCCTTTTCACACCGTTCGATGGGAAATCCCCACTCCACCATCATCCGGTTCCGGGCGATCTCGAAATAACGGATGTAATTGGAGTGATGGACCACGGCCATCTGGTCGGTTTCGTAGTAACGGACGGGGAATGTTTCCTCAAAATGGGTCATAACAAAAATGTTAATAACTTAAACAAATTTGTTTTATCTGCTATTTCTTAACGCTTTAAGCTGCGATTCCAGACTTTCAATCTTAGAAAGGGAATCGGCCTCTTTCTTGCGCTCGTTCTCGATGACAGCAGCCGGCGCATGGGCGACAAAGCGCTCGTTGGAGAGTTTTCCGCGCACGCCGGAGAGGAATTTCTGCTGGTAAGCCAGTTCCTTTTCGAGCTTCGCGATCTCTTCTTCCACATTCACCAGGCCATCCAGGGCGACGAACATCTCATAGGTGCGGACCATGAATCCGACCCCCTGCTTCTCGCTGAAATCAGGCACCGTTTCCACGGTGACGTTGCCCATCTTTTCGATCACGGGGATCACATCGGCCGGGAAATCTCCCTTGACCTTGAGTTCAAGCGTCTCCTTCGGCGCGATGTTCTTCTGGTTCCGGATGCCGCGGGCTCCGTTGACAGCTTCCTCGGCCAGTTCGAAGTTCAAGAGGACCGACGGGTCGAAGGGCTTCGCCGCCGGGGTGCGGGCATACATGATGGTCTCCCCTTCCTTCCTTTCCTCCATATTCTGCCAAAGCTCCTCGGTAATGAACGGCATCACCGGATGGATGAGCTTGAGGAGGGCCTCAAAATAGCCCAGCGTAGCATCATAGGTGCCCTTGTCCACAGGCTGGCCGAAGGCCGGCTTGATCGCTTCGAGGTACCAGGCGCAGTAATCATCCCAGAAAAGCTTGTAAATGGCCATCAGGGCATCGGAGATACGGAACTTGCGGTAGTGGTCCTCCACCTGGGCGACCGTGTCGCTGAGCTTGGCGTCGAACCAGCGGATCGCGGCAGCCGCTGCAGGGGTCTGGGCAACGGATTCGTCCACCGTAAAGCCCTTCACGAGCCGGTAAGAGTTCCAGATCTTGTTGCAGAACGCGGCGCCCTGCTTGATCTGCGCCTCGTCATAGAAGATATCGTTGCCGGCGGAGGAGCAGAGGAGCATGCCGATGCGGACGGCGTCGGCCCCGTAGGTCTCGATGAGGTCCAGCGGGTTCGGCGAATTGCCGAGGGTCTTGCTCATCTTCCTGCCGATCTTGTCACGGACGATGCCGGTGAAATACACGTTGGAGAAGGGTTCGCGGCCCATGAACTCCTCGCCCGCCATGATCATGCGCGCCACCCAGAAGAAGATGATGTCCGGGCCGGTCACGAGGTCGCTCGTCGGATAATAGTACGCGAGGTCCTTGTTGGGCTGATGGTCCGGATGGCCGGGCAGCTCCGGATCGAACACCGAGATGGGCCAGAGCCAGGAGCTGAACCAGGTGTCCAGCACATCCTCATCTTGACGAAGATCTTCCTTCTTGATATCCGGGCAGATAGCCTTTGCAGCTTCAAGCGCCGCTTCCGGTGTGGCTTCCACCACGTAACGACCGTCCGGCAGGTAATAGGCCGGAATCCGCTGTCCCCACCAGAGCTGGCGGGAGATGCACCAGTCGCGGGCGTTCTCCATCCAGTGGCGGTAGGTGTTGACATACTTCTCGGGAATGAACTTCGTGCGGCCGCTCTCCACGGTTTCGAGCGCCATCCTGGCCAAGGTGTCCATCTTGAGGAACCACTGGGCGGAAAGGCGCGGTTCGATCACCGCATTGGTCCGTTCGGAGTAGCCCACCGGCGAGGTGTATTCCTCCACTTTCTCCAGGTTGCCGGCTTCCTCGAGCATCCTGACGATCTTCTTCCGGGCCACGAAACGGTCCTCGCCCACGAGGATGCGGGCCTTCTCATTCAGTTTTCCGTGCTCGTCGATGATGTCCAGGACCTCCAGATTGTGCCGGAGACCGATTTCGTAGTCGTGCACATCGTGCGCCGGGGTCACCTTCAGGCAGCCGGTACCGAAGTCCATCTCCACGTAATCGTCCTCGATCACCGGGATTTCCCGGTTGATGAGCGGGATGAGGACCTTCTTGCCGCGCAGCCAGTGATGGCGCTCGTCATTCGGGTTCACGCAGATGGCGGCATCGGCCATGATGGTCTCCGGACGGGTGGTTGCGATCACGAGATACTTGTCGGTGGGATTCCCCTGCCCGTCGGAGATATAGTAACGGAGATGATAGAAATGGCTCTTGGTGTCCTTGTGGATGACTTCGTCGTCACTCACGGCGGTCAGGGCCTCGGGATCCCAGTTGACCATCCGGACCCCCTTGTAGATCCATCCCTTCTTGTAGAAATAGACGAACGTATTGATAACCGCCTCGGAAAGAGCCGGTTCCATGGTAAAACGGGTACGGTCCCAGTCGCAGGAGGCCCCGAGTTTCCGAAGCTGTTTCAGGATGATGCCGCCGTGCTCCTCCTTCCATTCCCAGGCGTATTTCAGGAATTCCTCGCGCGTGAGGTCGTCCTTGGAGATACCCATCGCCTTGAGTTTCGCCACCACCTTGGACTCGGTAGCGATGGAGGCGTGGTCCGTACCCGGCACCCAGCAGGCATTCTTGCCATGCATGCGGGCGTTGCGGATCAGGACGTCGTTCAGGGTGTTGTTGAGCACGTGACCCATATGGAGAATCCCCGTCACGTTGGGCGGCGGAATCACGATCGTATAAGGTTCCCTTTCATCGGGTTCGGAGTGGAAAAACTTGTGTTTGAGCCAATAGGCATACCATTTGTCTTCCACCTGCGCGGCATTGTACTTCGCTGCTAATTCCATAATCATGTCGTTTATCTTACAAAAGTACGGATTTTTTATTAATTTTGCGTAACAGAAAACACTTAAAGGACCTATATTATGGATAACAATAACGCCAAGCCCCAGCAGAACCAGCTGAGCATCGAGCTCAACCCCCAGACCACGAAGGTCTCCTACTCGAACCTCGCCATCATTTCCCATTCCCGGAGCGAATTCGTCCTGGACTTCGCCGCCACCCTTCCCGGCCTCCCCAAGGCCCAGGTGGGCGACCGCATCATCATGACCCCCGAGCACGCCAAACGCCTGATGAACGCCCTGTTCGACAACATCTCCAAGTACGAGGCCCAGTTCGGCGTCATCGACCTCACCGGAAACGGCGGCACGCCCAAACCGGGCAGCACCTTCGACCTCGGTTCCTTCGGTCCCTCCGGCAACAAGTCCTGACCTGTCATTTCCTGCTTGTCGAGAAATCTCATGGACCTCAAGGGCAAACGCATCATCCTCGGAAGCAACTCCCCCAGACGGCGAGAGTTGCTTTCCGGTTTAAATATTGAATTCGAAGTCGATACCGGAAACAACTTCGAGGAATACTTCAATCCGGACACCCCCTTTGAGGAGGTTCCGCGCCTGATGTCCGTGGGCAAGTCCCACGGCTTCCACAGACCGCTGGAAAAGGAGGAAATCCTCATCACGGCCGACACGATGGTCATCCTCCCCCCCTCCGGCAGCCGACCGGGTGAGATCCTGGGAAAACCCCGCGACCGGGACGATGCCGTCCGCATGCTGCATGATCTCTCCGGCCGGGAGCATCACGTCACCACCGCCGTCACCCTCCGTACCCCGGATCGGGAGGAAACGTTCTCCACCACGACGGAAGTCTGGTTCAAACGGCTCACCGATGACGAAATCGCTTATTATGTGGACACGTTCAAGCCGTTCGACAAGGCGGGGGCCTATGCCATCCAAGAATGGATCGGCTATGCCGGAATCACCCGGATCGAGGGCTCTTATTTCAACGTGGTCGGTTTCCCGGTACAAAGGGTTTATGAAGCCCTGCAGCGGTTCCTCTGACCCCCGGGAAACATTTCCGCCCCATTCCTGCGACAAACATACTCCGTCAGTGCCTCATGACTGACGGATTTTCCGTATATTTGCAAAAAAGAATAACACCCTGTCTATGAAGAGAATCCTGACATCCGCCCTTCTCCTGCTGTGGGCCCTGGCCGCCCTGGCCCAGCAGGTTCCCGCCCTGGAACAGATCCAGTCGGATCCGAAAAAAGCCTATGGGACTGATTATCCCTACCTGTTCCAGGACACGCAGCTCACGGCCGCTCCCCGCGGGTACAAGCCCTTCTACATCAGCCACTATGCCCGGCACGGCTCCCGCTACTACTGGAACGACCGCCTGTACAAGGAACTGGACACGCTCCTGGCCGCCGCCAGCAGCAAGGACCTCCTTACGGAAGAAGGCCGGAAGTTCTACGGGAAGTTCCTGGATGCCAAGGAGGAACTGATGACCGGCATCAGCGAACTCACCGACCTGGGCTGGGAGCAGCACCAGCGGATCGCCCGGACCCTGTACGAGCGTTTCCCGGACGTGTTCTGGAAAGGCGGGAACGTCCTGGCGATTTCCTCCCTCTCCGGCCGCTGCGTGATGAGCATGTCGGCCTTCTGCCAGGAACTGGTCCAGTGCAATCCGAAGATCGAGATCCGCGAGCAGTCCTCCCGCTTCACGCTGGACGGCGTCGTTCCGGGCGACAAGCAGAATCCGGCCTACCGCGAATGGCCCAAAGCAAAGCCCCGTTACGAGCAGAACCGCGATGCCTTCGAGCGGGACACCACCCTGCACCACAAGGTCATTTCCCGCGTGTTCAAGTCCACGGCAGGCCTTCCGGGCAACATGCGGCAGATCGCCGGCAACCTGGTGAGCCTGTACACATCCCTGCCCAATATCGCCCATGAAGGAATGATGGGCGACATCCTGACCGATGCCGATATCGTCAAGAACTGGGAAACCGCCAACCTGGGCTCTTATTCCTGGGTTTTCGGCGACCAGTACCGGACCATCCCGATCCTGCGTGACATCCTGAAGAAAGCCGATGCCGTCCTGGACGGCACCAGCGACCGGATTGCCGATTTCCGCTTCGGACACGATTCCTACATCGGCCCGCTGACCGTCCTGATGGGCATCAACGGAGCCGACCTGGATCCGGAAGATCCGTATGCCGTGAAAGATGTGTACCAGAACTGGGAGACCTGCAAGGCCAGCAACATCCAGCTCATCTTCTACCGGAGCCGCAAGGACCGGGACGACATCCTCGTGAAATGCCTGATGAACGGAATGGAGGCGACCCTCCCGGTCCAGACAGACAACTTCCCGTATTACAAGTGGTCCGACTTGCGTAACTTCTACATCGCGCGCTGCGACTCCGTCGAGTAATCGTCCGGACGACAGAAAAGAAGGCGCCGGCTCAGGAATGGGCCGGCGTCATGCGTATAAAAAAAAGAGAGTCGGCCTGTCACAGGCGGACGCTCTCACTAACCACATAATTAATAACACTAAAACTAATAACCAATAGAATGATTCCGCGAGGAGAACCCTGCTTCCTCATTCCGGATACAAAGGTACGGCAATTTTTTGAATTCGCAAATTTTTTCAAAACTTTTTTTTGAAATATTTTTACAAATAACATAATTGACTGATTATCAATACTATTATTCGAACATATTTTTCTCCTTACAGAAAGCAAGAACAAAAATAAAACGGGAAAAAGCATCTGTTGCCTCTTCCCGTGTCCGTTCACGGAAAAACGTGATTACAAATCGCAACGTTTAGAGTAACTTTTTGCGAAGGCAGGCGATCATGTCCACCGTCATGGAATCCAGGTCGTAAACAGGTTTCCAGTCCCACTCGGCCCGGGCGCAGCTGTCGTCCATGCTGTCCGGCCAGGAATTCGCAATGGCCTGGCGGACCGGATCCACTTCGTAACGGACTTTCAGGCCGGGGATATACTCGCGGATCTTGGCGAAAAGCTGCTCCGGTTCAAAGCTCATGGAAGCGATGTTGAAGGAATTGCGGTGCACCAGGCGGGCAGGATCGGCCTCCATCAGATGGACGGCGGCTCCCAGGGCGTCCGGCATATACATCATGTCCATATAGGTACCCGGGGCGATCGGGCAGACGAACTCCTCCCCTTTCACGGCGGAATAATAGACTTCCACCGCGTAGTCGGTGGTCCCGCCGCCCGGAAGCGTCACATTGGAGATCAGGCCCGGAAAACGGACGGAACGGGTGTCCACGCCGTATTTGTGGAAGTAATAGTCGGACAGGAGTTCGGTGGCCACCTTGGTGACACCGTACATGGAACGGGGACGCTGGATCGTATCCTGCGGGGTTCCCACGTGCGGGGTTTCCGGGCCGAAGGAGCCGATGGAACTCGGCGTGAACACGGCACACTTCTTCTCACGCGCCACCTCCAGGATATTCAGGAGTCCGTTCATCTGGATGTCCCAGGCCAGCAGGGGCTTCTTCTCCGCCACGGCGGAGAGCAGGGCGGCGAGATTATAGATGGTATCGATCCGATACTTTTCCACGATCCCGGCGAGCTGGGCGGCATTCCTGACGTCCGCCAGCTCGGCCGGACCGCTTTCCAACAGGATGCCTTTGGGTTCGGCGCCGGGAATGTATCCGGCGACAACGGTGCTGCCGGGAATCTCCCGGCGGATTTTCATAGTAAGTTCGGAGCCGATTTGGCCGGTGGAACCTATGACAAGGACATTTTTCATGACTTCGGTTTTAGCAGTACAAATTTATGAGTTTTTCGTAAAATATGGTACATTTTTCCGGGAAAAACCATAAATTTGAAATCGGAAACACAAATACTCCTTTATATCATGTACGGTACATTCCAAAAACACCTCCAGGACGAGCTCAAAGCCATCGAGGAGGCCGGACTCTACAAGAAAGAACGCAACATCGCATCGGCCCAGAGCGCCGAGATCACCCTCCAGGACGGCAGCAAGGCGCTGAATTTCTGTGCCAACAACTACCTGGGCCTGGCCGACAGTCCCCGGCTTGTCGCCGCAGCGGAGAAAGCCATGAAAGAGCGTGGCTACGGCATGTCTTCCGTCCGCTTCATCTGCGGGACCCAGGACATCCACAAGGAACTGGAAAAGGCCATCGCAGACTACTTCCATACCGATGACGCCATCCTTTATGCCGCCTGCTTCGACGCGAACGGCGGCGTGTTCGAGCCCCTGCTGACCGCGGAGGATGCCATCATCTCCGACTCGCTGAACCACGCCTCCATCATCGACGGCGTCCGCCTGTGCAAGGCCCAGCGCTTCCGCTATGCCAACGCCGACATGGCCGACCTTGAAGAGAAGCTGAAAGAGGCGCAGGCCTGCCGCTTCCGCATCATCGTCACCGACGGCGTGTTCTCGATGGACGGCAATGTCGCCCCGATGGACAGGATCTGCGACCTCGCGGAGAAATACGACGCCATGGTGATGGTGGACGAGAGCCATTCCGCCGGCGTCGTGGGACCGACCGGCCACGGCGTGGCCGAACAGTTCGGCTGCTACGGCCGGATCGACATCTTCACCGGCACCCTCGGCAAGGCCTTCGGCGGCGCCGTGGGCGGATTCACCACCGGCCGGCAGGAAATCATCGACATGCTCCGCCAGCGTTCCCGCCCGTACCTGTTCTCGAATTCCATTCCGCCGATGATCGCCGGAGCCGGCATCGAGATGTTCAGGATGCTCAAGGAGTCCAACGAACTCCATGACCGCCTCCAGGCCAACGTGGATTACTTCCGTGACAGGATGATGGCCGCCGGCTTTGACATCAAGCCCACCCAGAGCGCCATCTGCGCCGTCATGCTCTATGACGCCCCGCTGAGCCAGAAATTCGCCGCCAAGATGGCGGAGGAAGGCATCTTCGTCACCGGTTTCTACTATCCGGTCGTCCCGAAAGGGCAGGCCCGCATCCGTGTGCAGCTGTCGGCGGCCCACAGGAAAGAACACCTGGACAAGGCCATTGCGGCCTTCATCAAGGTGGGCAAGGAACTCGGGGTGCTGAAATAAACCCTTCAGGCGGCGGTCCGGAAACGGTCCGCCGCTTTCATTCCTTGACCTTGCGGAAGATCACGAACTCGTTCACGAAGAAGTTGATCAGGCCCGAGACGCAAAGGGCCAGCATATTGCACAGGACCGGCTCGAAAGAGGCGTCCTGGAACCAGTCCAGACAGACAAACAGGAAGTGAAGCCCTTGCATGACGGCCAGCTTGACGAAAAAGACGCCGGTGTTGGTCGCATTGTAGGCGGCGAAATGGCGGAAAAAAGACCGTCTCCCCCGCCGGGAAATGCGCTCCCGCCACACATAGTTATAGGCGATGAGGAAATTGACGAGGACCGCCACTTCAAAGGAAATGAACGGGGAGATCCAGAGCCCCCACCAGTAACTGTCCGGAAAAAACCGGGCGGACAGGAGCCAGTGAAGCCCCAGGTCCACGAGCGTCCCGACACCGCTGGTAACCGAGAAGACGATGAACTTGGTCAGGATTTCGACGAAACGGGGTCTGATTACCTTTCGCATGCTGCAAATATACGAACTAAATATCCCCCGAGAAAAGTTTTTGCCCTAAAAATTGCGAAAGTCCCTGGAATGCATTAATTTTACTTTTTGATAAACTATGGTACAATCCAAGTCTTTCACGATTGACATCGGCCGGATCATCCAAAAGAAATTCGGCGGAAAAACGCCGTGCTGGCTCATCTCCCTGGCGCGGAAACTGCTCCACGAGGATTTCCTCAACGATATCCTGCGCCAGGGATACACCGGCATAGAATTCTGCGAGAAGGCATTGGAATACATGGACATCACCCTGCAGGTGGAAGGAATGGAGAAAGTCCCGGACGAGGGACTCCTCACCGTAGCCTCCAACCACCCGCTCGGCGGACATGACGCCCTGGCCATCGTCGCCCTTTTCGGAAGGAAATACGGCGGGAACGTCCGCATTCTCGTGAATGACTTCCTGATGGTCCTGGAGCCGCTCAAAGGGATTTTCGTACCGGTGAACAAGGTAGGAGGAACGCAGTCGCGCGGACTGGCCGCCCAGACGGACGGCATTTTCCATTCCGATGCGCAGATCCTTTTCTTCCCCGCCGGCAAGTGCGCCCGGCGCATCGGGGGAAGGATCCAGGATCCGGCCTGGAAGAAAACCTTCATCACCAAGAGCGTGGAAACGCACCGGGACATCGTCCCCATGCATTTCTACGGAAGGAATTCGTGGCGGTTCTACTTTTTGGACTGGATCGGCAAGGTGACCGGAATCAACCGGAAGTTCCCGCTCGCCATGATCCTGCTGGTGGACGAGATGTACCGCGCCCGGGGACGCAACTACCGGATCGTCATCGGAGACCCGGTCCCCTGGGAGACCTTCGACGGGTCCAGACGCCCCGCCGAGTGGGCGGCCTGGATGAAAGAGAAAGTGGAAAACCTTTGACCGACACTATTTTGCACTAAAACCTGACCTGATATGAAAAAGATTATTGACCCCGTGGACAAGGAACTCCTGAAGGCGGAGCTCAATGAGGACCATTTCCTGCGTCAGACCAACCGCGCCGGCAACGATCTGTATGTCGTCGGCCCGGAAAGTACGAACGTGCTGCGGGAGATCGGACGACTCCGGGAAATCGCCTTCCGCAATGACGGAGGCGGCACCGGCGAGCCGCTGGATATCGACAAGTTCGACACGGACCCCGCTTACGGATACCGCCAGCTCGTCCTCTGGGACCCCCAGGAAGAGAAGATCATCGGCGGATACCGGTTCTGCCTGTGCGACGAGGCTGTCTATGACCGCTTCGGCCAGCCGATCCTGACCTCCTCCCACATGTTCGAGTTCTCCAGGAAATTCCTCAGGGATTACCTGCCATACACCCTGGAGCTCGGCCGGTCCTTCGTCTCGGTCGAATACCAGAGCTCCAAGTCCGGGGCCAAGAGCCTGTACGCCCTGGACAATCTCTTTGACGGCATCGCTGCCTTGGGGGTGCTGTACAAGGACCGGATCAAGTATTTCTTCGGAAAGATGACCATCTACCCCACTTACACAAAGGAAGCCCTTGACATGATCATGTATTTCCTGAACAAGTATTTCGGGGAGAAGGCGGACCTCATCAAGATCCGCAAACAGGTCAAGGTGGAAAAACCCCGCCGGTTCCACAAGGTCTTCACCGGACTGGATTACAAGGAGAACTATAAGATTCTCAAGGCAGAGGTGGGGAAAAAAGGGGTCAGCATCCCGCCGCTCGTGAACACCTACATGAACCTCTCCCCTTCCATGATCTATTTCGGAACGGGCATCAACGACGAATTTGCCGACGTCCTGGACTCCGGCATCCTCATCACGTTCGAAGACATGTATCCCGAGAAGATCGACCGCCACTCCAAAACGTTCTCCAAGATCGGCTGGCGGGCGATCAAGGCCATGCTAAAGCGCTTCCAGCGCAGCCGCTAACTTATTGACCATCACGGTCCCGAGCATCACTTTGCCCTCCGGGTCCACCAGATACATCGAAGGAATCCACCGGATGCGGAACGCATCGCCCACGGCGGATTCCTTCTTTGCGACAAAGTCGCTGAGCTGCATCCAACCGATGCCGTTCTCCGCCACATAGGCATCCAGCTTCTCCGGATCCGTGTCGAAGGAGACTCCGACGAACACGGCCTTCTCCCCGTACCGGGCGTACAGCTCTTTCATCGCCGGCAGATCCGCCCGGCAGTCCGGACACCAGGTCGCCCAGAAGTCATATACGACATACTTTCCGGCGAAATCGGCCTGGGTATGGAGGATACCGGACCGGTCCTTCAGGGAAAAGGCGGGGATGGCTTCCCCTTTCTTAAGCATGTCAGCGGCGTATTCGCTGTCGGCATCCTTCGGTCCCCGGCAGGAAACAAGCGCGGCAATCACTGATACAATCAGCCAGAATTTGGTATTCAATATCCGTTTCATCGTATAAAGATACGCAATATTTCCGGAACGACGCCTTTTTCGGTCAAAAAAGTGCATATTTGCAGAATCCGGATTTTTATTGCTATTTTTGCATCGCAAAAAAATTCAAGAATGGAAGATAAGAAGCAAGCAAACCGGATACAGACCTCAATCCTGAACCCGTACGAGAAAAAAATCCTCGTTTGGCTCGCCGAAAGGATGCCCGCCTGGGTGACATCGGACATGCTGACATTCGTAGGATTCATCGGCGCCTGCGTCGTTGCAGCCGGCTACTGCCTTTCCAATCTCGGACTGGGCTGGCTCTGGCTCTCCTGCCTGGGATTTGCCATCAACTGGTTCGGAGACTCCCTGGACGGGAGCCTGGCCCGGGTGCGCGGTACCCAGCGGAAGATATACGGTTTTTTCATCGACCACAACGTGGACGTCATCAATGAGACCATCATGTTCGTCGGCGTGGGTGCTTCCCCGCTTGTGAACCTGACTTTCATGATGGCTGTCCTCGTCGCTTACCTGATGCTCAGCGTGTATGTGTACATCGACTGCCATCTCAAAGGCGAGATGCGCCTGACCTACGGCGGGCTCGGCCCCACCGAATTCCGGATCCTGGCGATTCTGGTGAACCTGATGTTCATCTACATCCCGGCCCTGTCCTCCTGGAAAACCCGTGTGGTCCTGTTCCACAACGAGTTCGATTTCGGTGTCCTGGACGCCATCGCCATCATCGTCGCCTTCATCCTGTTCGTCTTCTATCTGAGAGGATTCTTCAAGGATTTGAAGTATTTCTCCCGCATCGACCCTCCCAAGAAACAGGACTGATGCCCGTCATCACTGCACCGGAAGCCGCGGAGCGGATTTCCCCCATATTCAAAGGAAAATGGGGCAAGCTTCTCTTTGAGGCAGGCCTCCGCTTGACAGGCCTCGACAAGGTCAACGCGATCCACGACCGGGTGGAAGGAGCCGGAATTCCATACGGGCCTTCTTTCGCCAAGGGAATCCTGGATGATGTAGGCGTGGACTTCCGCATCGGCAACCCGGAACGTCTGGATTCCTTGCCCGAAGGACCCTTCATCACGGTATCCAACCATATTTACGGCCATCTGGACGGAATCTGCCTGGTGGATATCATCGGCCACATCCGGCCGGACATGAAGGTGATGGTCAACGAGATGCTGATGTGGATCAAGGGACTCACCCCGAATTTCATCGCCGTGAATCCCAAAACCAATGACAGCAGGAACGCCTCAACCACCAGCATCAACGGCATCAAGCAGTGCATCGTGCAGCTTAGGGGCGGCCATCCCCTCAGTCTCTTCCCGTCGGGTGCCGTAGCCGACATCAAGCCCCGGGAACACTGGATCATCCGGGAGAGGGAGTGGCAGGACGCCGCCGTCCGGCTGATCAAGAAAGCCCGGGTCCCGGTCATCCCCATCCGGTTCTTCGACCGGAACACTCTCTTCTATTACGGACTGGAACTCATTGATTACAAAATCCGTTTCATCCGTCTTTTCCATGAACTGACCAACAAGCGCGGCACCTTCCCGCGGGTCGGGATCGGCCCGGTCATCTCCGTAGAGGAACAAGACCGGTATCCGGATCTCAATGCCTACCGGGACTTTCTCCGCGCAGGCGTGGACGGGATGGCGGAACCTGCCAACTATATCAAACGCTCCGAACTATGGAAGTAAAAGTCGTCCTCCTGACCGGCGGCAGCAGCGGCATCGGCGCCGCTACGGCCCGCCTCCTGGCCGAATCCGGCATTACCGTCTATGCCGGTTCCCGCCGCGGAACCGTCGAGAAACCGGCACCTCGGATCATCCCCATCCGCCTGGACGTGAACCAGGAAGGTTCTCCCGAAGCGGCCGTCGAACGGATCCTCTCCGAGCAGGGCCGCCTGGACGCCGTCATCTGCAATGCCGGAAACGGTATCTACGGTCCGGTGGAAGGAGCCACCGACGCCGAAGCGCGCTACCAGTTCGAGACCTGCTATTTCGGTTCTCTCAGGACGATCCAGGCCTGTCTGCCCGTCTTCCGCCGCCAGGGATTCGGCCGAATCATCACCGTCACATCCGTCATGGCCGTGCTCCAGCTCCCCTTCCAGGGTTTCTACTCTGCCGCGAAGGCCGCCCTGCTTTCCATCAGCGAGTCCCTGTCCATGGAGCTGAAAGGCAGCGGCATCGAATGCTGCAGCGTCCTGCCCGGTGACGTTGCGACGGGTTTCACGGCCGCACGCACCTTCACCGCCGCTGCCCAAGACCCCGGATCCCCCTACCGGGAAAAGATGGACCGGAACCTCCGGAAAATCGAGAAAGACGAATTGGGAGGGATGCAGCCGGAGGTCATCGGAAGGGCCATCCTCCGCCAGCTCCGCCGCAGACACATGTGCGTCCGCGTGATTCCCCGGATCGATTACGGCGCCGTGGGATTCCTGGTCCGGATCCTTCCGGAGCGGGCGAAACTGACCCTGCTGGACTTTCTGTACAGCTAGGCTGTTGCTCAATTGAATAAAAAACCGTATCTTTGACGGATTATGCCGCGAATCCGTCATATAACGCTGGTCTTCTGGTTGCTGCTCGTTTCCACCTGGGTTTCCGCCCAGGTGACCCGAGTACAGGGCAAGGTGACGGATGCTGTCACCGGCGAGCCCATTCCCTATGTCACCGTTTATTTCGAGGGAACCCTGATCGGCACTTCCGCCGATGCCTTCGGTCTCTACGCCCTGGAAGCAGCCGGGAATGAAGTACGCGCCGTGACAGCGGAAATCGGCGGATACATCCCCTGCACCCTCCCGGTCTCTTCAGGGACCGGACAGAACCTGGATTTCCAGCTCATCCCGGACGGAACCAGCGATCAGAGCACCCTCAGGGACGGCCGATACGTCCGTTCCATCCTGTACAATCTCGGACAGAACCGCAGCCGGCACGATCCGGAAGGGCTTCCTTCCTGGAAAGCCCGCCTGTACAGCAAAGCGGAACTTGCCGTCGCCCATGCCGACAATTTCGCCGGCCGGGCCCTTTTCCGCAAGCGGAACGACCTGATCCCGGAGTTGCAGGACACGACCTTCAACGGCTACATCCCCGTCCTCTTCTCGGAAGCCGTCCTGAGACGGTATCACGCCATGGATCCTCCCGTGGACAAGGAAGTCTTCGAAGCCAGCCGGATTTCCGGCCTGGAGCAGCAGAATGTCCTCAGGCAGTTCACCGGTTCCTCCACGCTCCGGTTGAACTTCTACCGGGACATCCTCCCGGTTTTCAACCTGAGCGTTCCCTCCCCTGCCAGTTCCATCGGGCACCTGTTTTACCATTATACCCTCGTGGACAGTCTCTCCGTGGGCGGTCGAAAGTGCTATTCCATCAGCTTCATTCCCAAAAAGATGATCACCTCCCCCACGATGGAGGGCAGGTTAGAGGTCGATGCGGAGGACTACGCCATCCGGAGCGTGTACGCCCGGCTGTCCCCGAGCGCCAACATCAACTGGATCCGCCAGCTGTACGTGGACAGCGAGAACGTACGCCGGGACGACGGCACCTGGTTCCTGGACCGGGAGAAACTGTTCCTGGACGCATCCGTACACCTGAATGACCGGGTGACGGTCATTTCCCTGCAGATGAAGCGGGACATCGACTACACGGAGGTCGTCTTCGGTCCTTTCGAAGGCGTGGAGGGCCTCACCGGCGGCGACAAGGTGGCGGTGGACGAGAATCCGGAAAAGGATCTTTCCTGGTGGGATGCGGCCCGCCCTGAGCCCCTGTCTGCCCGCGAACTGTCCATTTTCACGACGGCGGAACGCTTCAAGGAACGGCCTTCCTTCAAATGGATTTCAGCCCTCAGCAACATGTTCGTCACCGGTTTCCTGGAAAATACGAAGTACGGGATCGGATATGGCCCCTGGGACCGGACCGTCACCTTCAACGGCACCGAAGGCGTCCGGATCCAGGGCGGCCTGAGGACGACCAAGGAATTCAGCACGAAGGTCCGTCTCGGTGCCTCCCTGGGCTACGGATTCAAGGACAAGGAGATCAAGTGGAGCGCCTCCTCCGAGTTCATGCTGGGCGACAACCAGGTCCGCACGAACAAGATCACCCTGGCCGCCAACCGCGACTACCAGAACCTGGGACGGGGATCCGGCGTCGTCACGGAACGCAACATCGTCAACTCCCTCCTTGCCCCCGGCGGGTTTGACAAGCAAGGGATCATGTTCCAGGCGCATCTGAGGCATGACTACGAATTCAGCCCGTCCTTCAATTCGTCGCTGGTCCTCCAGCACATGCGGATCTACGGGAACCACGATATCCCCCTCATCCGCCCGGACGGGACCGAGGCCCCGAGTTTTTCCGTGAACCAGATCCACTGGACCGGCCGCTTTTCCTGGGACGAACGGGTGAACCGCGGTATCTTTGACAAGTCCTACATCTTCACCCGGTATCCCATCCTGTCGGTGGACCTGCTGGGCGGCGTGAAAGGCATTACGGCCGACGACTGCTCTTTCCTGCGCGGAGAACTTACCCTGGACTGGCGGATTCCGGCCGGGATCCTGGGTTTCGGGCGCATCCACATGAATGGCGGCGCCATCCTGGGAAGCGTTCCTTACCCGCTGCTCAAGCTGCACGAAGGCAACCAGAGCCAGCTTTTCGGAAGTCCTGTCGTAGGCCTGCTGGACAAGTCGGCCTTCTCCATGATGAATTTCTACGAGTTTGGTTCCGACCGCTGGGTGACCGGCTTCTATGAACACAATTTCAACGGGCTCCTCCTCGGAATCCTCCCGCTGGTGAAGCGGCTGGACCTGCGGGAGGTCGTCACCGTCCGGGGCGCCTGGGGCACCCTTTCCGAGCAGAACCGGAGCCAGGCCCCCTTCCGCCTCATGGACGGACTCCAGTCGCTGGAAACGCCCTACGTGGAGGCCGGCGTGGGCATCGCCAACCTCTTCCACCTCCTCCGGGTGGACTGCTTCTGGAAGCTGACGCACCGCAACGGCCGCGATTTCGCGGTGAACGTCGGCCTGGACATCGACTTTTAACCGTGAAAAGGTATTTCCTCCTCCTTTCCCTCTTCCTGACCTTCGCCGCCACGGCCCAGACCACCAAAGTCAGAGGTTCCGTCCGGGACGCCGATACGGGAGAGCCCGTCCCCTTCGCCAGCGTCTATTTCGACGGGACCGTCATCGGCATCTCGTCGGACCTGGACGGAAACTTCTCCCTTGAAACCCGTTCCAGGGAGATCACGACCCTGACGGCGCACCTGATCGGGTACGAGCCCCAGACGGTGACGGTCGCGAAAGGATCATTCTCTGAAGTCCATTTCCTTTTGCACAAGGACTTGCGACAGCTTCAGGCAGCCCTGGTAAAGCCCGATGACCGTTACCTGCGGTCCATCCTGGACCGGATCGACCAGGCCCGGAAACGGCACGACCCCGAGCTGGCGGAAGCCTGGCAGACCCGCCTGTACAGCAAGATCGAACTGGATGCCACCCACGCCGAAGATATCATCGACAAGACCTTCCTCAGGAACACGCTGGGATTCGTCCTGGATTACCGCGACACCTCGGCCGTCACCGGGACGTCCTACATTCCGATCATGATTTCGGAGACGACCGCCCGGAAATACCATGCGCTGGAGCCTGCCGTGGACAAAGAAATCATCGAAGGAAGCCGGATCTCCGGCCTGGAACAGGACAACATCCTCCGGCAGTTCTCGGGCTCCTACCTCCTGAAAACCAACTTCTTCCGCAGTCAGATCAGCGTCTTCAACCTGGACCTTCCTTCGCCGGCCAGTGCGGCGGGTCATGCGTTCTACAACTACTTCCTGGTGGATTCCCTGCAAGTGGACGGAAGGAAGACCTATACGCTGCGTTTCCATCCCAAACGGCTCGTGACCTCCCCGGTCCTGGACGGCGAGATGAACATCGACGCCGAAGACTTCGCGATCCGGTCCGTCCATGCCAGCCTCGCCTCCAAGTCCAACGTGAACTGGATCCGGCACATCAACGTGGACATCGAGAACCAGCGGCTGGAAGACGGGAGATGGTTCGGCAAGGAGGAGCGCCTTTTCATCGACTTCTCCATTTCGGTCAGTGACAAATCCAAGGTGATCTCCTTCCTGGGAAACCGCACCATCGTCTATTCCGACAGTTCTTTCGGCCCTTTCCCCGATATGGATGTCCTGTCCACCGGGGACCGGGTCCAGATTGCCGAAGCCCCGGAAAAGGATGCATCCTACTGGGAGAGCGCGCGCCCCTATGAGCTGACGGAGCGCGAGCAGGGCATCTTCCGGATGACCGACGAACTGAAAGGTACGCCGGCCTTCAAATGGACTTACGGCATCGCCAACATGCTCATTACCGGCTTCGCCGAGAGCAAAAGATTCGGAATCGGCTATGGCCCTTGGGCGCGGACCGTCACGTTCAATGACGTGGAAGGTTTGCGGCTGCAGGCCGGATTCCGCACCACGAAGGAGTTCAGTGAGAAAGTGCGTCTGCGGGGAGCGCTGGGCTACGGTTTCAAGGACCGGGAATTCAAGGGAGACGCCTCGGTGGAAATCATGTTCAACCGGGCGAAGACACAGAAACTGACCGTCTTTGCCTCCAGGGGATTCGAACAGCTCGGACGCGGCTCCGGAGTCCTGAGCGAACAGAATGTTTTCAATTCCCTGCTCGCCAAGGGCGGATTCAACAAGCAGAGCATGATGTTCAAGGCATCGGCCCTGTACCAGCACGAGTTCTCCCCGAACTTCAACGCCACCCTGGAAGCGCGGCATCTGAGACTGTACGGAAACGACGTCGTTCCGCTCATACGGCCGGACGGCTCCGTCTGCAGCAGTTTCTCCGTCAACCAGATCCACTGGACGGGACGTTTCTCCTGGGAAGAGCGCGTGAACCGCGGTTTCTTCGACAAGGTGTATATTTTCACCCGCTATCCGGTCATTTCCGTGGATCTCGTAGCCGGCCTGAAAGGGATCACGCCTGACGATTGTTCCTTCTACCGGGGTGAACTCACGCTGGACTGGCGCGTTCCGGCCGGGGCTGTCGGTTTCGGCAGGCTGCACCTGAACGGCGGCGCCATCCTGGGCAGCGTTCCCTATCCCCTGCTGAAACTCCACGAAGGCAACCAGACCTATTTCATGGACCGGTCGGCCTTCTCCTGCATGAACTACTACGAGTTCGCCTCCGACCGCTGGGTGACGGGTTTCTACGAGCACAACCTGAACGGCTTCCTCCTCGGGAAGATTCCCCTCGTCCGCCTGCTGGACCTGCGGGAAGTCTTCACGGTCCGGGCGGCCTGGGGTACCATCTCCGACCAGAACCGTCTTAACGCCCCCTACCGCCTCCTGGACGGGATGGGGTCATTGGACAAGCCTTACGTGGAAGCCGGCGTCGGTATCGCCAACATTTTCAGGATTTTCCGCATCGACGGGTTCTGGCGCTTGACACATTTGGAAAATAATCATAACTTTGTGATTAATCTGTCATTAGACCTTGATTTCTAACGTTATGAGACCCTTTGTCCTAACCCTCGTAGCAGCGCTTTCCCTGGCCGTCGCAGCCAGCGCACAGACCATCCCCGTCAACCACAGATTCGGTTCCGTCTCGGACCGGGAGATCGACATGACCGTCTATGAACCGGACACATCGGCCGTCGCCGTCGTCCTGTACCGGGATTATAAACTGGACCTGGTCTTTGACCCCAAACTGGAGATTGTCCAGATCATCCAGGTCCACGAACGCATCAAGATCCTCAAGGAAGCCGGCAAGGAGTACGCCGACTACAGTTTCCTTTATACCTATTCCAACAACTTGCGGGAATCCTTTTCCAAGGTCAAGGTAGAGACGTATAACCGCGAGGATGGAAAGATCGTCAAGACGAAGATGAACAGGAAGTACCTGTTCGACGAAAAGTTTTCCGACTCCGCCCGCCGTCTGTCCTTCACGGCCGAGAACGTGAAAGTGGGTTCGGTCATCGAAGTCTCCTACGAGTTCACTTCCCCGCAGTTCTGGAATATCGAAAACATCGAGTATCAGCAGGAAATCCCGATCAACGAAATGGATATCGACGTGGGTTATGCCGAGTATTTCCGGATGAACCGCACGCAGCGGGGTGGCGTCCGGACGGTCAACAGCCAGGACAACTCCCAGAACTCGATCCACCTCGGAGGCGGGGACGCGGTGACCTATCAAGTGCTCCGGGACCTTTACAAGGCCGTCGATGTTCCGGCTCTTCGGGAAGAGTCCTACAGTTTCTGTCCGGAACAGTACCGGGGCCAGGTCCTGTATGACATGTCCGGTGTGTCGATTCCCGGTGCCGTTTACCGGGATTTCAACACGACCTGGCAGGATGTGGACAAGGCAATTGCCGAATCCGACATTCTCCGGGAATGCAAGGCCCGGTTCCGGAAAAATGAGGAATTGACCGCGGTCCTGGAGGGGAAGGATGATGAGGAAGCCCGCATCACGGCCGTCCGCAACTGGGTGGCGGAAAAAGTGAAATGGGACAAGAACAGCCGTCTGGTCCCTGACTCCGCCAAGGATGTGCTCAAGAAGGGATCCGGTTCCGACGCAGACATCAATGCGCTGACAGCCAGCATCCTGAATTCCCTGGGGTATGTCGCGGAACCCGTCCTGGTCCGGAGCCGGGGAAACGGCATCCTCCTCGATTTCCACATTACGATGAATGCTTTCAATACGTTCATCCTCCGCATCCGCAATGCCGACGGCAGCAAGTCCTGGTTCCTGGACGCCGCCCGGGAAGAAGGCGGGCTGAATATCCTGAATCCCCTGTACCTGGTCGAGGAGGCACGCCTCATCCATCTGGACGGCAAAGGCGAATGGGTGGACCTTTCCAAACTGACCCGCGGCCGGACCGCCCAGATCGTGTCGGTCCGATTGACGGAAGACGGAACGCTGGAGGGGACCTCCAAAGTCCAGGCGCTCGGAGAAGACGCCTATGCCTTGAAGGCCGGGTACAACCGGTTCGACACGGAGGAGGCTTTCATCGAAGACATCGAAAATGACGAGGAAATCCAAATCGAAAGCCTGGAATTCAAAAAGGGCTTCGGCCCGACGGCTGAGATGGATTATACCTTCACGAAAGACCAGAGCGTCGGAGAGATGCTCTACATCCATCCTTTCCTGGAAAAGTTCCACGGAAGCGGTGCCTTCCGGAAGGAAAGCAGGGAAATCCCCGTGGACTTTCCCTATCCGGTCAATATCTCCTACAGTTTCATCCTGGACATTCCTGAAGGATATGCCGTCGAAGAACTGCCCGAGAGCCAGTCCCTGTCCTGCCCGCCCGTGAACGGAAACATCCGTTTCCAGTGCAAAGTGATCGGAGAAAGAATCTCCCTCAACTACCGCTTTATCCTGGACAGGTACCTTGTCCTCCCTGCCGAGTATCCGGACCTTCGCGCCTTCTGGGAAGTGGCCGTGGGCATCGAAAACTGCACCATCGTCCTGAAAAAGCAATGAGATACCGTCTGATCCTTCCGTTTCTCCTCACGGGTACCGTCCTGTGCGCCCAGGAGAAATACCATGCCGTCATCCTGGAGGATGTCGAGGCCTTCACGATGGACTCTCCCGTCTCTGGCTCCTTCACGGTCCGGCGGAGTGTCCTGGTGAATGACAAGGCGGGCGAACAGGAAGCCGTCTTCCACGAATATACGGACCAGTTCCGCAGCCTCTCCGCGTTCAAGGGGACCGTCGAGCGGTCCGGAGCCAAGCCGCTCAAGATGAAGAAAGACGACCTGCAGATGGTTTCCATCGCCTCCGGTCTCGCAGAAGACGGTTTTATCGTCGGATATGTTCCCTCCGCCGCCTATCCTTATACCGTCACCTACGAATATACCATGACGTTCCGGAAAGGAATCGCCTCCTTCCCGTCCTTTGTTCCCGTAACCAGCGAGAAAGTCAGGCTGGAAAAGGCGTCCTACCGGCTGACCGTACCGGCAGGGACTGCCATCTCCCATTACGCGCAGAAAGTCGGTGAGGTCCGCAAGGAAGAAACCGGGAAGACAGACACTTATCATTGGGAAGTTCCTGTATTCGAAGGCTTTACGGAAGAAGCCATGATGCCCTCCTGGCGGACGGTCGTCCCCAACCTGTCGGCGTCTCCCGTCGATTTCACCTATGCCGGCGTCAAGGGCAGCCAGGGTAGCTGGGAGGATGTAGGCCGATGGTGCTACGGCCTCAAGGAAGGGACCGGAGACCTTCCCGACGATGTCGCCGCGCAGGTCCGCCAGATGACCGCATCGGCCGGAACGGACCTCGAAAAGGTACGGATCCTGTATGATTTCCTTCGCGACCACACCCGCTATGTGAGCATCCAGCTGGGTATCGGCGGTTACAAGCCTTTCCCTGCCGCGCAGGTCCACAAGAGCGGATTCGGCGACTGCAAGGGACTCAGCAACTATCTGCAGGCCATGCTGGAGACCGTCGGCATCCAGGCCGACTATACCCTGGTCAATACGGACCGGGCCCGGTTCCTGAAGGATTATTCCGGCATCGGTCAGATGAACCATGTCATGCTCTGCGTTCCTCTTCCGGAAAGGCAGGACACCCTCTGGGTGGAATGCACCAACCCTTCCGTCCCGCTGGGCTACCGGCATGAGGATGTGGCCGGACATGATGTCGTCCTGGTCAAGCCGGAAGGGGGCGTTCCCGTCCGGGTCCCCGCCTATCCCGACTCCCTGAGCCGGAGGATCCATCATATCGACATCGACCTCCACGAAGACGGTTCGGCCCATATCGACATCCGCAAGGAACTGTACCTGGATTACACGGAAGGTTGGCTTGACTTCCGGGAGTGGTCATCCGAAGACCGCCTCGCAGGCTTGACGCAGGGCATGAGAATCCAGCCGCAGGACCTGAAAGTCACCGGCGTACGGGACAACTTCCGCGACTACGACGGTTCCCGTTTCTGCCCCCGGATGGAAATCGACTATTCGTTGGACACCCGCCAGTACGCCACGACCGGGAAAGACCGTCTCTTCCTGCCCGCAACGCCCTTTAACAATGCGCTGACCGTTCAAAGAGGAACGAGACGGAACGAAATCGTCAATGGGTCGGTCTTTACCCTCCGGGATGAGATCCATTTCCGCCTGCCGGAAGGCTATTCCCTGGAATCACTTCCCGCGCCGGTCGAGACGGACTCCGAGTGGGGTACCTTCAAAGCCGTCGTCAGCCAGGATGAAGGGGGCGTCACCCTCATTCATGAATTCCGTCTCAAGCGCTTCCACGAACCGGCGGACCGATATGACGGCTACCGCACGTTCGTGCGGGCCGTCAACAAAGCCTACGGAAAAGGGCTGGTGCTGGTGAAGAATCCCTGAAGCTTCTACTGCTCGTCGATTCCGCCTCCCGTGGTATGATCGGAGGAGTCGGCGATCAGGTGGCGGCGCATACCCTGGCGCGCCCAACGGACCATCTGGAAGCAGAAAAGCAGGATGGCGATGGTGATGGCGCCGCTGAGCTGCGGCGACACGGAGGCCATCATCGCCACGGTGTCATAGATGCCGTGGGCCAGGACGGGATAGAGCCACATCTTGACGGCGGCGCCCGGGGCGCGATAGCGGTCAAAATGATTCAGGGAGAAGTAATAGCCCATGATGACGGCGAACCCGAAGTGCCCCGGGATGGCGGTCAGGGAACGCCCGATCCCGGTCGTCACCCAGTCCGTTCCGGAGGCGAACAGGTATTCGATGTTCTCGAACGCCGCGAAGCCCATCCCGATGCAGACAGCGTACACGATCCCGTCCATCCGTTCGTCAAAATACGGATTCTTCCTCAGGAACATCCACAGGCAGAAGAGCTTGGCCGTCTCCTCCGGAATGGCCGCCCCGAAGAAGGCTGTCCGGAAGGCATCCCAGAAGGAATGGATTTCCGTGGGGTAAAGCCCCAGGGTCATGGACGGAACGGAGATGAAGAAGGAACAGAAGACGGACAGGCAGCCCCACAGGAAGCCTTTGCCGATCATCTTGGCGGGTTCCCGCTGCATCTTGTCCTGCTGGTAGGTATAGAAAAGCAGGATCAAGGCCGGCAGCACGGCCAGGGCGATCACATTAAGCATAGTCGATCACGGTTAAGGTATGGTCTTCCACCCGGAAATGCACTTCCTTGCCCCCGAAGGGCATGCCGTACACCCTTCCGGGCTCGTTCTGATAGGCTGGCCTGGGATCCAGGGACAGGAGAGCGGACAGGGTCTCCCGCGTCCGGGGGTCCATGTCGATGGAGTCCGGGATACGGACTTCCAGCACGCTTTCCGGAGCCGATGCGGCAAAGCCGGACCGGGCCTCGGGAAAACTGTCGGCATAAACGACATAGGGCTTGATGTCATAGATGGGCGTACCGTCCATCAGGTCCGCCCCGCGCACCACAAGCTCCATTCCGACAATGGATTCCAACGCCACACAGGAAAGCCCCAGCGGGTTGGGCCGATAGGGGGAACGGGTGGCCCAGACGCCCAGGGCGGCATTTCCGCCCAGGCGCGGCGGCCTTACCGTGGGCTGCCACTCCCCTTTGGCAGGTTTGTTCGCGGAAAAGCCCCAGATGAGCCAGATCCGGTCGAATCCTTCCAGGCCGCGGAGGGCCTCCCGGTTCCGGTAGGCCGGTTCGAAAACGATCCGCCCCCGAAGGGACGGGACCAAACCGCTCTGGCGCGGGATTCCGAACTTGGAGCCGAGCGCTCCCCGGTATACGGCGATGGGTTCGAGGGTCATTTCACCTTCAGTTTGCGTTTTGCCGCAAAGGAGGCAAAGACAATGAAAGTATCATCTCCGGGAACGGTGTCAAAGGTCACCCGCGTCCAGCGTTTCCTGATCCGGTAAGAAACAGGCCGGATCTCCCCCGTATCGGGATTCCACTGCAGGGGCTCCCGGCCGCTGACCCTGAAGCGCACTTTGACAGGGCCGCAGTGCGAGCCGGCATTGCAGATCCGGTAAATCTCCACGTCCGGCAGATGCCGGTGCTGATAAGTCAGGCTGTCCGCCCGGGTCCGGACATCGGGTTTCACGCCGGCGGCCTTGAGGATGGATTTGAGCGTTTTCCCGGACATCACGTTCCCGGAAAGCCAGACCTTCTCCACCGTCCGCTGGAAAACCGTCTCGTCCGCGGGATTCAGGCAGGCGGCAGGTTTCACCCCGCCGATGAACGCCCCGCCCGCGGCCAGGTCCGCAATCCGGTTCAGGACCGCAAGGGACATCCGTCCGTCCTGCAGATACAGTACGCGGCCGTTCAGCCCTCCGTCGGAGAACAGGCGGCTCCGCTTCACATGCAGGCTGTCCATCAGGAGTTTCCGGCCGATGGATTCACAGGCATACCCGTAAGGAACCGACGGCGCATCGAACAGGGAATCCCCCACTTCGCCTTCGAAGACCAGGATATCGGCTACGGGGACGCCTTGCGAGAGCAGGAACTGCGCCCTGCCGTCCGGGATGCTGTCCGCCACGGCGGCGAAACCCGCCTTCAACTGCGTCAGAGCCTTTTCCGAAGCGGCGACGTCGATATGACCGAAACGGTTGCGACCGCAGCCGGCGGCCGCGAGCACGACGAGAACGATATACAGGACCCTTTTCATGGATACGTCCTACAAATTTAAGGATTATTCCCCGTTTTTTCCGGGATTTTATGTAATTTTGCACATTAAATCGATCAAAAACAACCTGTCAATGAAAAGAATCGTATTAGTTCGCCACGGCGAAAGCGTCTGGAACATGGAGAACCGTTTCACCGGATGGACGGATGTGGACCTGAGCCCCAAGGGCGTGAACGAGGCCATCGAGGCCGGCAAGCTCCTCAAGGCCGAGGGATTCACCTTCGGAAAGGCTTACACCTCCTACCTGAAGCGGGCCGTCAAGACCCTCAACAACATCCTCGACAACATGGACCTGGACTGGATCCCCGTGGAGAAGAGCTGGAGACTGAATGAAAAGCACTACGGCAATCTCCAGGGTCTGAACAAGGCCGAGACCGCCCAGAAATACGGTGACGCCCAGGTGAAGATCTGGCGCCGCAGCTACGACATCGCCCCGCTCCCCCTCTCCGAGGATGACGAGCGCAACCCGAAATACGATCCG
>Ga0247611_10001780_pt1 | contig 37467 bp, 35 predicted proteins | sample 177DNAGHGhighgp2_FD_192422 | JGI IMG/M metagenome (GOLD analysis project Ga0247611, IMG submission 192422) | Sheep rumen microbial communities from Palmerston North, Manawatu-Wanganui, New Zealand - 1770 DNA GHGhigh gp2 | ecosystem: Host-associated > Mammals > Digestive system > Stomach > Rumen... | reverse complement strand
AAGAGGTTCTCTCTCCATGTACAGCTTCAGCATAGCCTGTTCCTTATCCTCGCCGGGAGCTGTCACGATCCCTCTTGATTCAAAGTTCCACAGCCTCTTCTTGAGCAGCGGCAGATCGCAGTCGATAAAGACGACCGTACCTATCTCCTTGAGATGCCTCATTGCATCAGGATATAGCACCGCACTGCCGCCCGTGGCTATTACCTTCGGAACATCAGGGGCTTCCATATTCTTAAGGAAATCATCTTCGGCCTTCGCGAAAGCATCATGCCCGAACTTATCGATATAATCCTGAAGTGACATGCAAAGCGACTTCTGCAAAAGTTCATCAGTGTCAATAAAATCCATGCCACATAAAGAGGCAACAGACCTCCCAATTGTGGACTTGCCGCTTCCCGGCATTCCAACAAGGATCACTGACCGACTAAACATATCTTACCTGCCCACGAAATAATTATGGGCATAGTATAGCATATTAAGACATCAGACTGCTATGTACCATAACCTCTCATAAGCAGATGCCTTCCTGCGGTTACAGATCCTCCTGTCCAGGTGTTCTCCGCTTGCCAGATACTGCCAGACTGAATCGTAAACATATCTCACATCATCGCGGCGAGCCAGCGCCAGTCTGCTGATATCAACGATATCGTCCGCCTCCTCCTTCTTGAACAGCACCATACTATGCCGCCTGTCATATATAAAAAGGTTAGTGTGATCAGTCTTGCGGATGATGTCATACTTCATCACGGGGAGCACCCTGTTCCGCGGATCGATCACTGCAGTTCTTGCTTCCTTATATTCCTCAGTCTCCAGCTCAACAAAGTAGGACTGCTCCTCCCTGTACAGATCAAGTATTGCATCATGGATCCTTCTTAAGCTCCTGTGCTCATAATCATCGGCAACGCATGCTCCATACTTCATCGCTCTGCCGATAAGATCTATAAGCGCCCTCTCCCTGTCAGCCATGTCAGTCAGGAATCCGTCAACGACCATCTGCTGTACCTGCACGCACGCCCGGTCACTTAAGAAATTATGCATCTTCTCAGCGATCACATAATCGGTCCTGACAAAGCAGCACCCGTTCTCTATTCTCCGCCCGTCAGATATCACCACTTTTGCAGGAAAGATCCTCAGATTAATGCACTTAACGGCAACACATAAAAATCCCTCATAAGACCCGTCATATGCGAAAACATTATACGTCCCGGACATAGTCACAACCTCCTGCTCTAAGATGGTAGCCGTATTCTATCACCTGAACATTCGTTTGTAAATATTCGAGATTGACATTATTGGTACACTCTTGAATCTTGCCGGCTTAATCCGCTCATTAATCTCGTTGTAATCCGGCAGGATTCAGCAAATGGCTCAACTTTTGTCACAACACTTAACGGAATTACTGAATCTGCCATTCACTCTGCCATTCACTCCGCCCGCAGCTTCTGGCATAAAAAAGCCCGCCTTCATCAGGCGGGCCATAAGATCAACTTAATTCAGTTAAGATCAGGGCTTGGGATAACCGATAGCGCTGAGCATTGCATCGATGTCTTCCATGTCGCTTGACTTCTGGCTGTTTGCCATAACGATAACGATCGTGTTCTCCTTGAGGAAGACACCTCCATAGACCTTGCCGTCCATGAAGTCATCGTTGTCGCTGTCACCGTTCAGAAGGATATAACCTGTCTGAGCATTCTCGTTGTAAGCCTTCTTGTATGATCCGTCGAAATCATCATCCTTGAGAGTATCTTCGAATTCATCATATACTTCCTCGAAGTAATCAACTGCATCATCAGCATCGTCGAATTCGATGAAAGCATATCTGCACTTGCCGTCGTTTGCATATACTTCATGCTTTGTCTCATTTCCGTCGACAGAGCTGTTCTTGTACTCACGGATATCATCATCATCCATATCGAGTGCGTCTTCAAGAGCCTTCTTGAAATCCTTGTAGGTAATGAGGTTGAAGTTAGCACAACCTGCGAGCGACATCATCATAGAGCCAGCCAATACCACAGAGATAATTCCTTTAGTCATTTTCTTCATAGCGTGACCTTCCTTTACACATTAAAATAGTTATGGAATAATACCACCATAAAATTTATTATTGCACAGAAAGAGGCTTTTTTCAATGAGAACACTATCGACACAGGACAAATGGCAGACATGGAAAGGCATTGTTCTTCAGATTGCTTCTCTCGTCATGCTCCTGACCGCAGGAAGGCTCCTTCAGACCAACCTTGGGCTTTTGGGACTGGCATTGTCAGAACTCCTCTTTCTCATACTCGCAGTAGGATATACACTTGCAAAAAAGACTCCGCTTAAGGAGGTATTTCCCATAAGAAAACCATCCTTGAGAGACATCTTCGGTGTGCTCTTCATGTGGGGCGGCGGACTTCTTTTCGGGATGCTGTCAGTATACATGATGGCAGCCATCCTTCCCCAGCAGTTCATAGATGTGCTCAGCAGTCTCAACAGTGCCCTTACAGGCAACCCTATAGTATTGTTCTTTATCGTCTCTATCATGGCTCCAATATGTGAAGAGTCGATCGAGCGCGGAGCGGTATTGTCCCACTTCCGGTCATGGAAGCACGGATGGGCGGTAATTGTGGTGATCGGTCTGTTCTTCGGGATAATGCATCTTGATCCGATAAGATTTTTCAACACGGCAATACTTGGCGGAGTCTGCGCTTACTTTATGGTAAAGAAGGACAACTTCCTCCTGCCCCTGATGCTCCACTTCGTCAACAATTCTTTCAGTGATATCATACAGCTCATCAGCGGTGATTCGGTCGATACGGATCAGGCAATAGAACTGCTGAAGGATGCAGATATGCTCATGATACTCGGTGCATCGATGATCGTATTCTGCATAGCGCCGTTCATCATGGCAATAGGCATCCAGCTTATGCAGACAAAACTGCCGAAGGATGCACCGCTTCAGGAGCGCCGTGAACGTTCAAAGTTCCTGTCAAGACTCTATATCGGGGCAACTATTATAATGGGGATCCTCCTTATCGGCGGAACCATAATACTTGCGACGAACGAGAATTTCAGGGAGCTTTATAAACAGACATACGCAGCTACCATGGAATCAGCTTCTGCAGTTTTAACTCTTATCTGTTAAGGGAACGCACAAACTCACATGCAGCTAGAGCCGCAACCGCACCGTCTGAAGCGGCAGTTGCAAGCTGTCTTACATTCTTAGTTCTTCCGTCACCTGCGGCAAAGATGCCTTCTGCACTCGTCCTGCAGTCTTCACCTGCCGCAACATATCCGTTCTCAAGATCCACAATGGACGCGAAAGGTGCGGATGCCGGAACCTGACCGATAGCAACAAAGAGTGCGTCAACATCGATCATCTGTGTCCTTCCGTCGGCAACATCGGTAAGTTCGACAGCCGTAAGCCTGTCTTCACCTTTAAGACCTGTAACGATCTTGGGTGTTAACATCTCGATCTTCTCATTGGCCATTGCCTGATCAACGAGAGAAGAATCTGCTCTGAATTGATTGCGTCTGTGGATGATGAATACTTTGCTGCAGATATTTGCAAGGTAGAGGGCATCCTCAACGGCTGTGTTGCCTCCTCCGAAGACAGCAACGGGCTTATCCCTGAAGAAAGCACCGTCGCACGTTGCACAGTAGGATATGCCGTGTCCCGTGAGGCGTTCCTCACCTTCAACTCCCATGTGTCTGTTGGAAGCACCTGTTGCAAGGATAACTGCCTTGGCAGGCTCACTGCCGAATTCACTGCGGACAGTAAAGCCTTCTGACGCATTGCCTTCAATGGCAACCACCGGTTCCATGCGCAGTTCTGCACCGAGGGCTGTTATCTGCTCATACAGGTTCTGCGCGAAATCAAAGCCTGATATCTTCTGTATCGCAGGGTAGTTCTCAACCTCGGGAGTGTTGACGATCTGACCGCCGTACATATTTGCTTCATAAAGAACAGTGCTCATTCCAGCTCTTCTTGCATATATTGCTGCGGACATTCCCGCGGGACCTGCTCCGATGATTACTATATCAGCCATTGTTTTCCTCCAATAATCTCATGAAAATCTCATATCTCTCAGGTGATACCTTCTTCAGTGCAACTACCTTGCCGTTAGGGTCGATAAAGCAATGCGTGGTCTTGCCGGTACATCTCAGCTCCCCTGTCTCTTTATCCGTTATCTCATACTGAAGCGCAAACCTCACGCCTTTGTATTCAGTGAGTGTCACCTTGACTACAACCACGTCCTGGAAATAACTCATGTTCTTATACTGAGCTTCAACCGACAGAACGGGACTAATGAGTCCTGCCTTCTCCGATTCCTTATATCCGAGACCGCAGTTGTCGAAGAAACAGATCCTTGCTTCCTCAAACCACCTTATGTAGTTTGAATGATGAGCTACACCCATCTGATCTGTCTCATAGTATTGTACCTTGTGTTCGTAATATACCGCGTTGCTCATAATCATTACAATAAAACAGATTCATCCATCAAAGCCTTGATGGTATTGTCCAATATTCCGTCTCCTACTTCCTCAGCCTTGCCGCTGTCGACTTTCGAAGTCATGTCTCCATCGAGAGGAAGACGGTCAAGAACCTCGTGTCCTGTCTTCATGCAGACCGCCTTAACGGGATCGTCTTTGCCGAACAGATGAATGATCTCATCACAGTGAGGACACTTGATATAACTCATGTTCTCTACAAGACCCAGTATCCTGATATTCATCTTCTGTGCCATGTTCATGGCCTTTGTAACGATCATGGAAACAAGATCCTGAGGGGTTGTTACCAGGATAAGTCCGTCAACCGGAACCGACTGGAATACCGTAAGCGGAACATCGCCTGTGCCCGGAGGCATATCGATGAGAAGGACGTCGAGCATTCCCCACTCGACATCTGTCCAGAACTGCTGAACAAGACCCGCGATAACGGGACCTCTCCAGATAACCGGTTCCTCTTCATTCTGAAGCAGGAGGTTAAGGCTTACGACCTTGATCCCGCTCTCAGTCTCCGCGGGAATGATCTTTCCACTCTCTGTTCCCTGAAGCATACCCTTGATGCCGAATGCTCTGGGGATCGAAGGACCTGTGACGTCGGCATCCATGATGCCTACTTTATAACCCTGCTTTGCAAGCTTTGAAGCCAGAACAGAAGTGACAAAAGATTTGCCTACTCCCCCCTTGCCGCTTGCAACGCCTATTACTCTCTTGATGTTAGGATTTCTCTTTCTGTTGAAAGAAGGACATGAGTCCTGTGAAGTGCATCCGCTCTTGGACGGACATGAATCGCATGCTGATGACATATTAACCTCCTGAAATTTACCATACCATTATACCATCATGATGTAAAAATGCCGCCCAAAGGAGCGGCATTAATGCATTAATTAGTTAATAATGAATATATTATTTATTATGCCTTCTTGACCAGCAGTGACTTGCCTGTCATCTCAGCGGGCTGAGGCATATCCATGATCTGCAGCAGAGTAGGTGCAATGTCGCAGAGTCTTCCGCCTTCACGCAGTGTGTATGAAGGATCATAGTTATAGAGGATGAACGGAACAGGATTTGTCGTATGAGCTGTGTGAGGCTCGCCTGTCTCGTAGTTGATCATCTGCTCAGCGTTGCCGTGGTCAGCGCAGATAAAGAGAACGCCGTCCATCTGCTTAACTGCATCAACTGCAGCACCGACACACTGGTCAATTCTCTCGACTGCCTTTACGGCTGCTTCGATAACGCCTGTGTGGCCAACCATGTCAGGATTAGCGAAGTTGATTATGATGACATCATACTTTCCTGATGTGATGGCTGCGTCGAGCTTCTCGGAAACTTCGGGAGCGCTCATCTCAGGCTGGAGATCATATGTTGCAACCTTGGGTGAGTTAACAAGTGTTCTGTCCTCATCCTTGTTGGGTTCCTCGATACCGCCGTTGAAGAAGAATGTAACGTGAGCATACTTCTCAGTCTCTGCGATACGGAGCTGCTTGAGGTTGTTGTTTGCAAGATACTCACCGAAAGTATTTGTGATCTCTTCCTTCTTGAAAGCAACGAACTTGTTGGGGATCGTCTCATCGTAATCCTTGAAGCATACATATGTCAGAGGCATGAAGCCGTTGTGGCGCTTTAAGAACTTGATGCACTTCGGATCGTCAGCATTGCCTGCCTGTGCCTCGATATCGGAATCAGCAAAGCAGAAAGCCTTGGTGATCTCACGTGCACGGTCGGGACGGAAATTGAAGAAGATGATGGAATCATCAGGCTTAACGAGTGATACGGGAGTACCATCCTCATTAACGATGACTGTAGGAAGAACGAACTCATCAGTTACGCCCTCATCATATGAAGCCTGCATAGCAGCAACCGGGTCTGTTGCCTTAACGCCCTCGCCGATAACGAGTGAATCATAAGCCTTCTGAATACGATCCCAGTTATTGTCTCTGTCCATTGCATAGTAACGGCCTGACATTGATGCTACCTTGCCGCATCCGATCTCAGCCATTTTGTCAATGAGTGCCTGGAGATAATCCTTGCCTGATGCCGGAGGTGTGTCACGTCCGTCGAAGAAAGGATGTACATATACACGGTCAAGACCGTTCCTCTTGCACATTTCGATGATCGCATAGAGGTGTGTGTTGTGGCTGTGTACGCCGCCGTCAGAGAGAAGTCCCCAGATGTGGAGATCTGAATTCTTCTCCTTGCAGTTGTTGATGGCACGGAGAAGTTCCTCGTTCTCAAAGAAAACGCCGTCCTCGATATACTTCGTGATAAGTGTGAGGTCCTGATAGATGATCCTTCCGGATCCGATATTCATGTGGCCAACCTCAGAGTTGCCCATCTGTCCGTCAGGAAGTCCTACTGCCAAACCTGATGCCTGACCCTGCACGAAAGGGCACTCACTCATAAGCTTGTCCATAACGGGGGTCTTTGCCATGGCGATCGCATTGCCTTCTGTCTTGTCAGAAAGGCCGTAACCGTCAAGAACCATCAGTACTACTGGTTTCTGTCTCATATATTTTCCTCCAAAAAGATATTTATCCGTGCCTATTATAATATGGTTTGGAGGAAATAGTTACACAAATTTATTAAGTTCTTCGTCGTATATATAGTTAACTTCTGCTAACTTGGCGCAAATATCGTCTTTATCGGCCCCGAGAGAAGAACAAAACTCGTCCAGAGAAGAATAATCATCCCTCAGTTTGGTATTCACGAAACTCAAAAGCATAATGGGGTCAGACGGCAGGTTCATTGTCATTTTGTCCTTTCAAAAAGAAGTACTTCGTCGCAGCTGGCGGAGTCGACGATGTGGTAGGTGTCGGTAGAAATAAGATGAGCAAAGAGAACTCTCTCAGTGTTGGGTTGTACTATAAGATAATCAAAATCGTATTCTTCAAGCCACCGATCTATTTCTTCCCCACTAACTATCGCAGGAAGATCATCATTTACTCTGCTGTAACCGAATGCACATATTCTGGAATAATCTCTCAAAATGTTTTTTCCGCCGGTAAAATTGGATGTGAACAATTCGGGGCGCGCATCAATATAAATATTCTTAAAGCCTCTATATTCCAAATATGCGCCAGTATTGAATCCTGTAAAAATATGATTTTCATCCTTGGCATTATTATCCAAATAATCACATGCAGAAGAAATATTGCTCGCAAATTGTTCACAATATGACTCAGTATCTCTCACAACAGTAATAATTGTAATAACAACGCCAGCTATTATTCCAACAATAATGAATGGATAAACATAATTCTTAATTTCCTTTAATACAACCTTGGTTTTATCAAAACCATCAAATGATAAAAATACATCGCGCAAAAGGAATGTGATCATAACTGGTGCAAACATCATATTCCGCACCATAAAAATGCTCATAAACATCAATCCAAGTGACATGTGCAATGATACAGATGTCAGTTTGCCTTTCCGGAAGGCAAAAACGATCATAATACAACAGATAATGATAATCAGACTAGTAGTGGACAGCAAATATGGCAATTGCATCTCCAAAACAGGAACATACTGTGATGTTTTGGCGGAAAAGATCATAAATGGATAGCCTATTGATTTTATTCCGTAAGGATTAACAAATAATGCCAATATAGATGCAACCACTGCACCTAAAAGAGGAATCTTTTTCTTGAATATAGATCTGTCATTAACTTTATCACAATAAAAAGAAGGAACGAAATATGCCAAAATAACAGCCAAATGCATGGGCCACATGGAAGCGTGAAGATTGATTTCAAGAAAAAAAATGACAGGCAAAAGAGCTAACCAAAACACCTTGTTAGAAGTTTGATATTTCTCTATAATGATGCACTCAGATAACAAAAGAATAATAGTAATAATCTCAGGTCTTATCGAGAATAAATAAGCTTGACTTACTGTAAGTATAACGCAAATCATCAATAAGGACGTTATCCGACTGATTTTGCAGTTCCTAAAGAAAGCAAACAAAACTAATCCGAATAAAACTATCTCAGAAAAAACGAAAGCATATAACCCATAAATTCCAAATCTGTCAACATAAGATACTATAATACAGTACAACCATTGCTGAATAACAATTCCAGAAGAAGAATCAATGGTCCACACATTATTATGAATAATACCTTTGTTAATGATTTCTCTTCCACTGGCGATAAGAAAATACATATCAGAATCCGGAACATGAATACGGAGCATGTTTAGAATAAAAATAAAAAACAGTATTCCACCAAGAATACCAAAAACGACAGGATTAATCGATCTGTTTATCCATCGATCAGTATAACTTGATTCATTTTTATGCATAATGTGAATCAGCAAAGAACCGCATCTACTACTTTATAGAAGAAGTCGAAATCAATAATACTGCTAAGAATATGCTTGCCATCAGTAACAAGCCAAACGATGAAAATAATATCTACAGTTATAACCAAAAGATATAAACATATCCAATGGTTTATTGCGTTTTCTGGGAGGATTATTCTGTTCACCATCTTTGGGTGGCTTGTTTGAGTTAAAGTACTTAGCAAGTTCAATAAAAAGCGCATTTACCAACAATATGGAAACAATCGCGATTATAAAATACTTTAAATTATCATCCATAAACATAACAACACCACACCAATAATCAAATGCAAACTAATTACACATGCCATTTCAGTTCTAACCATTTTACAGTATAACATATATTCTGCCATATACTATCCCATTCAATTATTAATCTCTCTTGTGTTTTTATATTAAAATTCCGTCGGAAAACCTCCAGAGAATAACTCTCCCATTTTCGCCACATAATATGTCATATAAAAAAGAAAAAAGAACAAAGCAACACCAACTCCAAACACCACTAAAGCAGCAATTAAGAATCCGTCTGCTGTTTTTAGCTTATTAAATAGTTTTGCATCATTGTTATGCTTGGCTTTAGTTTTCATTATTTTACAATAAGAAAATACTACAAAAGAGACAGCAAACAAAAAAGTGCATATAACAGATAAAAAACCATTGAGTTGCACGTCGGAGAGTTCTTTACTGCTAAATGTTTTTTCAATAACGTACCAACTCCGATATAAAGAAATCAAAGTCAACGCAACAAAAGCAGTGGCAGATACAATAAAAACTGAAGATTTAACATAGAATCGTTTTATTATCTTATTGCTTTCTAATTCGCTATTAATCTTTTTTCTGTAATCAGAGTATGATGTATAAACACTAATAAAAAAATAAAAACAAACAACAAATAATACGGCTGAAATTATTAACTTCATTTCTTTCTCCCATAAAATACCACCCCTCAAGTTAACAACTCAAGGGGTGGCATCCGATTGACTTACCTTGTCTTCTTCTTTCTCTTTGTGACAACGATGAAGATTATCAGCGCTATCAGCAGGATGATACCGATGATGCTTCCTACAAACAACGGAGTGTTCGTGAAGAATCTGATGAACATATTCGTTGTTACATAGAAGTTATCGATCTCGATCTCCTGGATGTTGCCTGCTGCGTCTTTTGCAACGATCTTAACATTACGTGCATGGTTTGCAGAATCAACATTGAATGTGAATTCGCCATTCTCCGCAATTATCGCTGCGATCTGTTCTGCATCCCATGTAGCAGGATCAAGGAGCTTGCCGTCGAGATAAACCTCAACACTTGAGAGGAGCAGGTTGTCGCTGATCGACATTCTTACTGTATACTGCTCGAAAGCATATGTCGTATTCTTCTCAAGGTTGGATACAACGATGTTCGGCTTGATCTTATCGATACCGAACTGGATCGTGCTCTCATCCTTTGTATCGAGTGTATTCTCAGAGATATTTCCTGCAGAATCCTGTGAGTGGATAACAACTCTGTATACACCGTCATCGTTGAAGTTTCTGGAGTGGATGACATATTCATATTCATACCACTGACCGTTGCCGCCTGTTACGTTAACATCGTAGTCAACACCTTCAGTAAGAACGATCGTATCGTTATTCTTGAAGACTGTGATCCTGATATCAGACAGTTCATTTGCATTAACCTCAGTAACTACTACGTCAACAGGTTCCTGCAGATACTGTCCGCGGATAGCTTCTGTCTCTTCGCTCAACCGATATGTTGAACCGAATCTGTTAACAGAGAATGTGATCTCCTGTGTTGATACATTTCCTGCAAGGTCAGTAATTGTAACTGACAATGTGTAGATATCATCATTCTCCTTCGTATTGGCGAAGTTGTTGAAGTTGAAGATATTGCCGTTATGGATTTCAGAATATGATCCATTCAGGGTTACATTTCCGCGGTTTGCACCAACAAGAGAGATATCAACAAGACTCTTGTCAAAGTTGGTATCGGAATATGTCAGTACCGGAGCTACGCTTCCGCTGTTAGCTGAATTATTCTTTACACCTGATATTGTCAGTGAAGGTGCTGTAGTATCAACTACAAACAGATCATCAGCATAGTTGGCAGAATCATTGCCGGCCTTGTCTCTGACAGAAATATCAAATGTATATCTTCCGTCTCTGTCATAAGTGATCGTAGCTGTATGTCTGTCACCTACATTTGACCAGCCGCTGATGGTAGGAGCTGCGATATTAGCGCCGTCATCAGTTGCTGTTACGGTGATGTTAACTCTGTTTGCAATGAAGTTATGCTCATTGATAACGATCGTTGCAGTTCTCGGAGCCTTGTAATACATATCGTGCTCTGCATCATTATTATCATAAGTAACATTTACTGTAGGCAAAGTCTTATCGATAGTAAATGAAGTAGGAGCTACGCTGCTGCCGTAGTTTGCAGCACCTGCAGCATTGTCTGCGAGATCAGTATATGCAATATCAAATGTGTAATCACCATCTGTATTGTATGTAACTGTCGCAGTCCACTTGGTGTTGTCTCCGTTGCCTGTTCCAGCTGTCTTTGTCCAGCCATTGACCTCAGGGATCCTGCCGTTTGAACTTGTGATGGCAGCTCTTACATCAGCACCGTTGAAGTTACGTTCTGTAATTACAATAGTAGCTACACGGTCTGCCTTGAAGCAGTTGTCAAGATCTGCAGAATTGTTGTTATAGCTTACTTCGATAGTAGGATTTGTAACGTCGATCTTGATGTCGCCAAGAGCAGTTGATGTGATCCTCTTATTGCCTGCATTATCGTAAGAAGTAATCTCAACGATTACGTTATTACTGTTGAATCTGTTGGCATTGATCGTGATCGAATCAGTCCATACATGAACAAGGTTATCAACCTGCTCTGTAATGCTGCCTTCATTTGTTCCTGCATCACGGTCATAGAGAACCTGGGTTTCACTCTCGCCTATATCGTCAGCATGAACATTGCAGATGACCTTGTTGATACCGGAGTAATAACCATTTTCATTTCTGGAATCACCGATATAAGCAGGATCAACAACAGTAAGGCTTACATCAACATTGTGGTTATAGAATCCGTTTGCATTAGGAGCAGAAGGATTGATGTTGATGTTAGGTGCATGTCTCTCACCTTCAGGCTCATGGTTATCTACGATGATACCTGTTGAGTTAACGATAGTCTCATTGTCAGCCAGGTCGGTAGCACGGACAAAGAGGATAAACTTCTGCGTCGGATTAACTGTAATGCCAACAGCAGGAACATAAGTTGTCCATGTTCCATCTACACTGTAATCTGAAAGCTTGTCAACCATCTGATACTCAAGCCTTCCTGTGCCATCATCAGGCATAGGTGCAATAGAGAAATCCGCATTGAGTTTGATAGTTATAGTATTCATATAGAACTTATCAAATACAACATCGTTTCTTGTTGCAATATTTCTTCTACGAATATTGCTGTCTTCTCTAGGAATAATGGTCTCAGTTTCAATACCGGAGTAATCTCCAAGGACATCATCAGTGTCATTGATCATGATCGTCAGATCTGTCGGAGCTGACATATCGATAACAAAAAGTCTGTCCCAATCTGCATTTGCAGATGTAGAAGAATAGACAAATTCATTTTCAGCCTTATCTTGACACTCTATGTCAAATGTATACTGGCCTTCTGATTCAAACTTGTAAACTGCCTTATAAGTGTCCCCATCATGTGTCCATTCAACAGCAGGGGGATTTACCTGCGCTGAATTTACCAAAAGATGGGATTCATCAGCATCGAAATTGTGTTCAACAAAGGTAACAGTAACTGTTCTTTCCCTATTGAAATAGTGCGTACCATGTACATCTTCATTATCAAAAGCGACAGTCACTACAGGCGCAGTTGTATCGATTACGAAATCATTTGCAGCCTTCGTTCCTTCATCATAAGTCACTATAGCTTGATTGCCGGAATAATCACTTCCGGAAATATCAAATGTATAATCTCCGTCATCTTCAAACGTAATTATTGCCTGATATTTATCTTCTTCTCCTGCTACAGGATCAAATGAATACGGAATGGTAATTGGTGTACCATCTTTGGTAATAGTGATTACCATTAATTCTTCAAAGAAGTTTGCTTCATCAACTGTAATAGTAACAGTTCTAAGACTATTGAAATACTTATCATTACGAACATCATTATTATCGAATGCAACATTTACCTCTGGGGCAATGTTATCAACAATAATAGTTGTAGGATATTTGCTTCCTTCATATGTCTCTGAACCATTAAATGCACTGCTTGAATTACCACACAAATCGTATGCTGTAAATCCAATCTGACCTCTGAACTGTGCAGGAATATCAAAGGAAACTGAAGAATAGGACCCCGATACCTGGAGAATACTATTACTCCGGTCAACAGACCTTGATCCGCCCACATTAATACTGCTGGCATCAGCATCAACAGTATAACTGTAATCATATCTCTGTATCTGTGATGTGCTGTCAACTGATGAAATTGTCACTGTTACCTTGTCGTTGAAGAAAAGACCAAGAGTAAGAGTGTTGATCAATGCCTTCAAGGGAGTCTGACCATATTCTATCTTGAGATCTGTCGGTGCAGTTCCATCTAAGCAGAAATTCTTCTCAAATACTACATCTTCATTGTTTGCACCATCATCAACAGTTAGTTTCATCTTGTAAAGAGCTTCTTTAGTAAGAGTAAATTTACATGTATGAATGTTACCTGAATGCTTCCAGTTAGCCTTCGTCCTCAGATACTGACTGTAAGAAACATTTACCGGTACTCCATCTTCTGTCTTATTTTGCGTTGATATTGTAACTGACGAGTTATCGGCATCTACAGCATAGAAAGTATTAACGGTTAAATCTCTTGTACAATCAAAGTTACTGTCTTCGATTGTAAGTGTAGCTGTAATAAGCGGTTCAACACTCGGATTGACACAATAATAGTCAACATTATTTAAAGTGGAATAGTAGGATTTGTCAAAAGACAGAGATACCTTCGGCTTTTGCAAGTCAATGACAAACAGGCCTGAATCGTATTTTACAGCAGTATTGGTGGACAGATCCGTATAATTAATAACCAATCTGTATGCACCCTCACCAAAGTGCACTGTTGCTTGATGAGTTCCATTAAATAATCTACCATCTGCATTTTTATTAACAACAGACTCTTCACTCGTATTATCATCATCGGAATACTTGAATACATTTACAACAACATCCTGAGGATTATCAAAATTAGCCTCATTAATCGTAATTTCGGCATTCCTTACTTTGTTATAAAAATAGCCATTTGATGCATTATTATTATCGAATTGTACTTCGATTTTGGGCTTCACGCTGTCAAGAACAACAGAATAATCATCTACTGCATCATCTCCCACAGTGACTGGGATGTTGGGATCCAAAACCCAGTGATTGTTTGCATTAACATGAGAATTAGTTGTTCTTCCCGCATTATCACAAGCTTGAATAAGAATCTGTCCTCTGAATTCAGGATCGATAGTAATTTTTGCTGTCCTTGTATCAGAATATATAACATTGCCTTCATCATCCATATCAAAGGGATCACACAAAGCATCCGTTAAGGCTCCAGCATTATTACCATCATAAAGAGCATATACAAACTTATCAATTCCCGATCTGTCATCAGTTGCAGAAACTACAACTGTCGTCGTTGTGTTATAGAAACCGAATGTGATTGCATTTATAATTGTCTTCAGGATCGGCTGCTCATATTTAATAGTCAGATTATAGGGATCTGATCCATCGATCTTGATCCTGTCGGCATTACCAAATTTATCCTGATCTGATATAGGTTCTATTGCAACATTTTCATTGCTCAAATTCTTAACACAAAGATAGGAGTAATCGTAAGTAGACGTCTGTTCTTCTGTCAATACGATCGCATCTTCATGCCAAACTACATTTTCCAGTGAATCCTCATTTATAATATCGATTGCATAACCGTCATTAGGCGTAATCGTAACCGTATCACTAGTATACCATCCGCCAGATCCCATTGTACCTTCTACAGTAATACGATCAGCAAGCGAATCATCTTGACGGAATACTAATGTCATTGTACATGTGCTTCCCTCATAATGGTTATCCTGTGCAACAGTCGCCGTAAGAGTCATTCTTACAGAAGGCGAAGGTTTGTTAAACCCCTTGCCTGAAAACTCAATATATCCAGGATAATTATTATTAGCACCCGCAACTAAAGCATAATATTCTGTAGTTGTGATCAAATACCAATTAACCTCATGGTCATTCCCGGATAATGTATATTTAACTCTTCCAGTTGATAAGTTGTTTTTCAACTGTGGATAATATTGGGAGTTATTATCATAGCTGTATGTAGCATAATAAACAGAGTCATTAAAAGCCAGATTAGGCATTTTAGCCCTGACAGTAACCACTACCAGTTCGATTACATCTTCATAACAGTCATTCGTGATGGTTGCCTTGATCTTCACCACATCTTCAGTATCTTCACTGACTTCTATAACTTTAAAACTGTTACCTTCTACAGTAAGATATTGGCTTCCGCTTGAAACTGAATAAACCACATTATCAGTGTCTTCTATTTTATTTATTGAAAATTTACTAAAAGAATAAGACTTGTTGTATTCTAATCTTGTAGGACAAGCAGTATTAAAAGCAACATTATCTCGATGAGCTCTTTCAATTCCCAATGTGTAACTTGCTTCTCCTGAAGCATGACTACCACTTGTTACTGTAGCATGTACCGTGATCGTTCCGGCAGTCAAAACAGTTACTTTACCTGTATTATGGTCAATCGTGGCAACATTATTGACCTCAACACCATCTCTTTCCTGGTGAGTTATTTCATAATAAACAACATCATCTTCATAGGTATGACTCAGATGATTGTCTACCAGATCACCATATCTGATGACCATATTGTCAGTAACAAATTCAAAATCATCACGGGGCAGTCTGACATGTAAGTCATAACTAATTGTTTTGGTTTCAAAATTAGGACCGGAAACAGTGGCATAAATTGTAGTGTCCCCAGGAGTAAAACCATATCTAACCGTGCCTGTAGAAGAAACTCTTGCAACAGCTGTGTTTGTCGAAGAATAATTAATAGTCAGGCCGCTTAAATCATATTTGTCAGATCTTACGGGATTATCAAATTCCATTTCTTCGTGAAAAATTCTCTCAATTACTTCCGGACCCACAGTAAAAGTCAGATCGTCCAAAGTGCCCTCTGTAATTGTAACAGTACCGCTGCCGGTACCATAATAACCATTGCCTTCGACCTTCACGTAGACTGTTTTGCTATCAATAACATCTGTAAATACAGGTTTCGACTCTGTCCAATTTGAATTGTCTAAACTGTAATAAACAGTTGTTCCCCATGAAGATTCTATATCTACATTAATGGAATGAGACTGTCCATCATAAGATACATCACAATCATCAATAGTAAAATCAATTCCGGGTTGAAGCTGCTTAATGCTCAAAGTAACATCTTTATTCCCGTTTTTAGGCAAATCTGCTTTCCTTATAGTCTCGGCATCACCTGCAATATACCCGGAATTCTCCGGAGGTTCTATGGAGAATGTGATGTCTTTGTCAGCGGGATAAGAATCTATCTCATCATTGTAAGTAGAAAGGATCGCAACACCGTCATTTCCTGAGGTTGCTGTATAATTCTTATTCCAATCCTCAAGTTTAATATTAACTGTAGCTCCCTGCACTTTATTGCCCGCCGTATCTGTAACAGTAACGGTTGCAACATTGGGATGGTCGGTCGTTGCAGCATTAATTACAAAAACATTCCACGGTAATGCAACAACGATCATTACTGCAGAAAGCAATGTTGACATAAACTTAAGGTAGTCTTTGCGTGTAACATGTCTCATAATCTTACACTCTCCTCTTCTTCGTATTCACAATTCTTAATAAACCGTACAAAATGCGCATTCCTATGGAGAAGACCATTATGGCCAGACATATGAATGCAGGCACAGACATTCTATATAATAATAATATAATAAATGCAATGGCCGCAATAATCAATAAAACATCTGTAATAAGGAATGGTGATTTCCCGATAAAACCCGGAAATCTCAAAGATTTAACGAAATCGTAATAATTGTAATGCTTCGTTTTGACCTTGATTGTCCTGACGGCGATTATCAGCACCACGAGACTGAATAAAAAAGCTGCCCAGAAAATAATGCCATTAATGACAACCGGAGTCTTATTCAAGTCAATATTTTTATTCGTAAATGGCATCAGTATAAAAGCAACAGCCAGTATTGCCTGACCGCAGAAATATGCATAGATCAGAGATCTGGCCTTATCTAATGCTTTATCTGACGACTTCTTCATTATTCCGCCTCATTACTCGATCATCTCTGCCTCGTAATATGCAGTCAATTCTTCGATTAATTCAAAAGGAACAGTCATAACGGGTTGAGGAGATGCAAGAAGTGTCGTTTCTTCAACAGCTGAAGGAACTGCATTGAGTTGATTCTCAGTAAGCAAAGTTGTCTCGTTGCTAACCTCATCCAATAGGGTCGTTTCCCCGTTGTTGGTCGGGGCAAGTGATGATGTAACAAATTTCTCTGTTCCCATCCTAATCTTGCCAGACTGATCAACCTTCGTGTGACTGGCCAATTTACTGGGATCGGCATAACCAACTCTTCCGGTGCTGCTGTCAGCATTATGCTGTTTGATCCTCTCAATTGATTTCTTCGCAGTACGCCCTGTAACCTCACCAAAGACTTTAGGTATATCCAGCAGGAAGAATAATGCAATCGCAAAAAGGAATAATAATCCCGCACCGATAAAGGAAAAGAGAGATAATCTGTTAAGCAGTTCTACCGTCATTTATTTATCCCCCTCATCAGGTGTAACCGTGCCATACGCAACCTCTATGGAATCCAATGTATCCGGCAGAAGCGTAATAATAATGCTCTTTTTGTCTTCAGTCTTGTCAGTCGAGGTATCAACAGTCTTCACTGTCTGGCTTATTGTGTTGTAAAGGGCAACGATATCATCCTTGCTGACATCATCCTGTTTAAACTTTGTCGCATATTGCTGGATCGCAGATCTTGCCATCTCCAGAAGCTCAAGACGGACGATCTCACTCTCATTCTCATTTGTAGCAATATCATTAACAAGGCCGGTCATAAGGTTAAACATAGGCCCATATTTACCTCTGTCGCTTGCTTCTGTAATATCCGTCGTAATGGTGCGGTAAAATGACCCTATTCCTGCATATGCTTTTGCCATATTGAGGTTTTCATAACCATCAGATGCATTATCTATAACATCCTGGAACCACTCGATTGAATACTTGGCCCGCGTTACCTGATTATCTGAATCGTAGTAATACCAATATAGTTTTCCAACTTCAAAGCATAATTCAACATAGTCATCCATGTTTAACTGAAGTACTTCTCTGTTGTTCCTGATAAGAGTGCTTATCTGATCAGCCTCTTCCTGTGTGAAGGTTGAATCATCCCTATATGCCTGTATCAATCCGTCATAAGCCTCTCTCTTACCTGCCATATCCTGTATGGCTATACACTCTGCATAAAGTTCGATCTTCTCATCATAATCGGATGTCTTGGAAGCTTCATACATTTTACTGTCATAGTTCTCAGAAGCCATGCTGTCTGACCAGTGCTGGAAGACAACTCCTGCCACCAAGAGAGCAATTGACAAAATGATGGTGGAAATGAACCATGCTATCTTGCGCTTTTGTTTTCGCTTATATAGCGGCTCAAGATTCTGATAGTTCTCCAGATCATACATGAGTTCGGCACAAGATTGGTATCTCTCATCCGGATTCTCTTTTGTGCATCGTTGAATTATCTGATCCAAACCTCTGGACAAAGTCGGATTAACCGCTCTGATAGACTTGTCCGTGACAAGTGTCAGACACGGATTTATATTTGTGAGCATGTGATACATAGTAATGCCAAGGCAATAAATATCCGTCCTGGCATCAGTTCTGCCAAGACCGCCATACTGCTCGGGAGCAGCATAACCCTTAGTACCTATACCTGTGGTCTCACCTGTATTTACAACGAATTCCTTGGCCGTACCGAAGTCGATAACCATAACGCTTCCGTCAGGCTTGAGCATGACATTGGCTGGCTTCATGTCTCTGTAGATGATAGGAGGCTGTCTTGAATGGAGATAGCCTAATACGTCGCACAACTGCTTGGCCCATTCAACAACGTTTGCCTCAGACTGGGCACCGTTCTCCTCAAGTATGATGTCAAGAGAACGTCCCTCGATATAGTCCATAACAATGACGAAGCTGTCCTCGTCTTCTATAATATCTACAATACTCGGAAGGTTCGGGTGATTAAGTTTTTTGAGTGTCTCGATCTCGGCCATGAGACCTGCTCGGACCATATTGAAGTCCATCTTACCGTCTTTACGGACTTCCTTGATAGCCCAGGTCTTATTTGCCTTCTCGTTTATCGCCATGTACACGACGCTCATTCCGCCGTGTCCGATCTCACTCAGTATCTTGTACTTGTCGTCAACTAATGAACCTACCTTCAGCAATTTACTTTACCTCACCCATTATAAGTCCTTATGCTGACGACAGTTATGTTATCTCTTTCCTGTCTCTGCTTGTTAATTTCAACCAGAGCAGCCATGTTTGCACGCATCTGATCAGGGCTTGCCATAACCGATGCATTAAGATATCCGTAGATCTCATCAGGCGTTATCTCATGCCTGAATCCGTCACTGCATAGCATATATACTGAATCATTGAGGACCTCTCCTACAAAGAAGTCAGGAACAACTTCAATGGAAGCACCGATGCACTGCAAAAGAACGCTTCTTCTGGGGTCTACAGCCGCCTGTTCAGGTGTCAGATTGCCCAGTTCAACTTCTCTTGCAACTACTGTCTGATCCTTTGTTAAAACCCTTAATCCGGGGCCGATCTCATAGGCTCTTGAATCACCGACATTGATTATATAGAAGTAACGCTCAGTCAGAAGGATAGCAACAAGTGTTGTACCCATATTAGTATTAAATGACCTCGCATAATCCTGGATCTTCCTGTTGTATGAGACAGCTATGTCATTCCATTCAGCCTGCAGGATGTTCTCATCAAAACCGGTCTCGCATAGTTGCGGGAGCCTTGTATCAGACCATTTCCTGAACGCATTTATAACAGACGCACTTGCAACTTCACCCTTTGCAAGACCTCCCATACCGTCACACAGAACAGCGAAAGTAATATTCCCCTGCTTGGTGCGAAACCTCCTGGCAAGGTAACTGTCCTGGTTGGTATTCTTGGAGATACCAATATCTGTCACAGCTGAAATTAGAAAATCCATAATCTGATCTCCCGGTTATACAAACCTGAATTCAAACTCCTCATTACCAAATCTCAGATGATCTCCGCTGTTGAGCTTAACTTCAACACCACTCTGGATCATAGTGTTATTAACATATGTATGGTTGGTTGAATTAGTATCCTTAACGTAATAAACACCATCTTTGGATGTTATCTCAGCATGGCTTCTGCTTATAGCTGTGTTGTCGCCGATAAAGAAATCAACATAATTCTTATCTTTGCCGATCCTGAACGGATTCTTTGTAACCGTTACTGTCTCATGATTCTTCATCCTCACGAGAATAGGATAGTTAGGCTGATTAGCTCCTCCACCTGCAGCATTAAGAACTGTAGTCTCACCGATAAGACTCTTGCCGAGAACTGTCGTCTCACCAAAACCGGGAGTAGCACCCTGAGGCTGCATCATCGGTTGAGGTGCAGGTGCAGCAGGAGTATAAGGTGCCTGTCCGGGGACTACGGGAGCAACAGGAGCTACGGGCTGTGCTTGTACAGGTGCTGCCTGTCCGGGAACTACGGGAGCAATCGGTGCAGGAACTACGGGAGCAGCCGGAGGTACAGCAGCACCCGGCATAACAGGTGCGGCCGGTGCCGCAGGAGCTGCCTGAGGTTTCTTGCCCTTAGACTTTGCGGGCTTTGCAGGGGCAGCACCTTTATTTGCTCCCTTTTGGGCCTTCTTTGCAGCTTGCTGAGCTTTATACGCAGCAGCGTTATCAGAATTGTAATGTTGCAAGAGATAGAATAACGATATCTCCTGTCCCTCTACTGGAACAGTATTGTTATTCTTCTTGTTATTGGATGAACCAGCACCCTTAGGAGGCATCGGGGGCATACCGGGCCTTGGAGGAACTGTTGTCTTGGGAGGTGCTACAGGTGCCGCAGGCTTAGGTACAACCGGAGCAGGTACTACTGGAGTCGGAACAACGGGAGCAGGTGCAGGTGCAACCGGAGCAACAGGTGCAACCGGAGCAACAGGTGCCGCCATTGGCACTGGAGAAGAAGCAACAGGTGCAGCTGCCGGAATGACACTCGGTGCAGGGGCAGGTTGAGGTGCAACACTGATGCCGTCTATCTCCATAAGCACTTTCTTAAAATCGGACAATGAGAAATTACCAGACTCATTTACAGTGCTCATGATTCTTGCAACGTGGCTGCAGTCTTCTGTAAGATCTGGCTTAATTGCGTAAATCAGTTCTCTGAAGAATTCTCTAATCTCAATGTTTGACCTAGATTCCTTAAGTATAGGTAAATAAATCATATTTACTTCACACGAAGAAACATCAACAAAAATATACTCAATATCCAAAATCAGAGAACTTGTATCAAGCATGTATTCTTCGGCTGACAGGAATGCATCTACAATCCCCTTAAATACCCCGATCAATCTCTTTTTGTTAACTGTACCTGAAAAGAAATCTTTCAGTGATACTTTGGAAGAAACATTATACTTAACATATTTCTTCGTATCTATCTGCATATAGATTGTCTGTGCCAAGCCACTAATTCTATTATTAGTGATCATTCCCAGTCCCATACTGTCTACACTATCAGATGTGACTAATTCATATACAAGATAAGTATTTGTGCCGTTGTTCTCAAATTTAAAACTGTTCATCAAATGTATAACCTTTCAATTACTATGCAAAAAACTGCAATTTCTACGGAGCTCCGCCGCTGCCGCCATCATATCCCCACATTTTCATTTTTAAAGTTTGAGACATGGGTATTTCTTCCAAGCCAAAGAATTTAAACCAGTAATCAAGTGTGTACTTCATTGTAATGGTCATTTCTCCTCCACTTACATAGTACTCAAACTCAACACCACTTAGTCCATTCTTGACTCTTAACTCTTTCAACATGGAATCAGCTTGTGCCTCATCTCCACCAGCCAAGAAACCGACAAACCTTTTTTTAATTATTTCTTGCCCGGTAGAAGAATTACTCGTTTCATACCACTTTGTTCTGGCTGTATAGTAATCATCAGAGATGATCCATCTAATAAAAGCTGTGGCCAATTCACCGAAACTGTTATAAAACAAATTGCCATCTACTCCAACCGTGCTGACACTTTCCATAATATATGAATCCATTGACAGACTTTTTGCAGTCTGAGTAAAAGCATGTCTCATCTGGTGTCTTGCAATCAGCAGAAAGAATACACCAAAAAGTGCCAGGAACATAAAGAAGAATATTGGCAACATAATTGCTGTCTCTACAGTAATAGTGCCTTTCTCGCCTTTTCTTTTCTTTATTCTTCTCATTTCTTCACCTCAAAATCAATAACCAACAATCCTCACATTTGAACCGGTTACATATCCATTATTAGCAAATCCCACATTAAACATAGGCGTCAAAGTGAAATTTACATCTGACTGAACATATGTATAAGCTTTATTCAGATCAAAATTAGGATCATTCGTTTTTGCTTCCATATTAACGAGGTTCTGTATCCTCTTGATCATAGTGGTCTCATTGCCTTTCAATAAGAGCATAAGGAACACTTGTTCCGCATATTTGGTTTTTCCTATATTTGGAATAGTTCCTGACGAACCAAAAGTTCCCTCCAATTCTTCAAGCAATGCATCTACTTCACTACTCTTCATTCCAAGCACATCGCCGGCAGCAGAAGCAATTCCGGTTACCCTTGCCAACTCAGCAATAAAAGCTCCGATACCTGTTGGTGATAAATAGAGATTTCCCTTAAAGAGAGGAGTTTCTCCACCATTTACCAATAAAATACAATCAAGGAATGGTTCAACAAGTAAAACAATAAGGTATACTGCCCAAGTAAACGGCGGGAAACCATCTGCAATAGGTGTAAGATCCGGATCAGTGAAAACAGCTGCAACATCAAGCGCCATTCTCATGAAATACAATTCAATAAATGTAATTACCTGATTCTGTACTTCTGTGCCCAAACCGTTCTGAATGTACTCCAGCTCAGCACCTTTAAATCTTGTATCATTTGAAACAGTTACCGTCGAACCCGATGCTAGATCCCCTAAAGCAGATAGCCCTCCACTGAACGAATGCGATAGCGAAGCATTTCCATCATATTTGAAATCATGTCCCGTTAGAGACGACTTCCCCGTATTATAATTAGTTCGATTGGAGAAATTATACGTGGCATATCCACAAACTATTAGTTTTTCATATAAAACAGGTATGATATTTGAAAAATCTCCACCAACTCTGTTAATAATATCCGCAATAGCATCAATAAACTCACCAATCCATCTGAAAACCGCACGAATCATTCTAGCAAGAGCTCTAACAAATTTAGCAGCTGCCTTAACTATCTTGACAATAAAGAAGATGTCGGGGTGTTCAATAGTGTCAATAACATCATTACATGCGCTTACAAAATCATTAATCGCATCCATAATATCGCTGGCAGATCCGTTAGGATCAACAGCAACTGCCATATCTGCAGCACTTATCTTACTGTTAAGTGACTGATCGTATAGTACACTCATATTCTTAATCTTATTGATTAACTTAAGATACTTGCTGATTGATCCAACTGAACTATCATCACCAAAAAATGTGGAAATGTGTTCGACAGCACTGCTTAAACTACTGTATAAGTTATCAAAATTAGTTGCCAGATTCATCATAATGCTGTCATTACTGTTCCAACCAATTTCAGAAAAAGTTGATCCGTTAATTTGGTCAATTGTATTAATAATACTGTCGAATGAAGCATTATTACCATTCATATATGAGTCAAATGCATCACTTGAAATAACGGTATTAAAATCAGCAATGAAAGCAGAGGCAGCTTCTAACATTTCAGCAATATCAGTATCTCCTGCCAGTTCGTCTATGGCATCCTGAAGAACTCCAACGTCATGCAGCAAAGTGCTAATGCGCCCTGTTAGAGCAGTGAACTTTTCTTTGCTTGTAGCTACAGCCGAACGATATGCATCCATGGATGACTGCATATCAGTAATAGCTGACTGAACAGCAGAATCCGTATAAGGATTTGAAACACCATTTGCACGTGCAGTTGCCAGTGCAGAACGGAATGTATCAAATTTCGGAAGGAATTCATCCCTTGCTTCCTTTGCCGGAGTAATAGTATTTGTATAGTCAGTACACAGTGTCTGAAGTGATGGTATAGGATCTCCTTCTTCCGGTTCCGAATCTCCGTTTATATCAATAACAACAGGCTTTAGAGCATCGAGAATATCCATTGCCTTATTGCCGCCCTCAGTAACCTTGTCCAAACCAGATGTATCAATCTTGTCATTCAGTTTGTCAAACAGATCCTGAAGATCAAATCCCTCAAAAATAATCTCGATCATAGAATTGATCTCGCTGAACTCATGGACTTGTTGTTCAAATACACCTTGATTTGAAAGAGCATATTGACCAGTAGCATTTATAGAATTAATAGTGACCTCGTTCCCTATTGATTCCATATTTCCTGTCAGATATCCATTATATAAAGTACTTATATCTGTAGTCTGATCAACCGCAACAAGTCCAAATCTATCATGTAAGAACGGATCATAGTTTCCTAATGTGGATATCGCTGAACAGTCCTCTATTTCATAAATCATTTCAATGACATCCTGATATCTTACTGATTCAATTAAGAATAGAGTCAATGACAGAAATGGTGTCACTACTATCATAAGCAGAATAGTAACTGTACCCTTTGACAGCTTGCGTAATACATTAAGATAATGCTTTATTTCTCCGATTTTTCTTTGCTTATTCATTAGAAACCTCCTGTGAAGAAATTAATTACCCTGTTAGCAAGCCCAAGGCAATTCGAAATTGTCTCAAAAATACCTATACTTTCTTCTGCTTTACGGAAAGCATAATTTGTTATTGATACGCAGTTAAAATAGTTCAGAGCATCAACACCCTCAACATAAACAGTTGCTGTCATTTTGTTATCAATTTTAAAAGAAGGAAAAATAGATCCGTCAAACAAAGTTCCAAATAAGAATTTGTACGGCTTTGTTACTGTTACTTTATAATGTCTCCTTCCAATATCATCTAAGAATGGCTCGATTTCGGTTGTCATCTCACCATCATCTTGTGCGAAAGACGTTAATGCAATTCTGTCTGCAGCCATGGTCTTAAGGTGATTCTCACTATTGGATTCGAGAGAGTTTCCAAAATATCTAAATAAACCAACACTCGTTACGTCATCTTCAGTTATGTCTTTTGTTTCACCGACATTTCTCAATTTATAGGTATGTACTACGTCCTCAGCAACCTGATCAGAAGCAATTTTAAACATAGCTGCCTGATATATGATAAAACCAAATCCCATTAAACCAATCAACACAACAATAACTGCTGTAATACAGTAGGTGGATTCGATCATTATAACGCCCTTTTTATTTCTTTCCATAACCCCTCCTCAGTAATACTCTTTGATTGTGCCGGCAAAAACTTCATCAAAATGCTGATCTGCCCATGATCCTTCAACAACATACACTGTTACATCAACAGAATTCTTGAATGCTTCTTCTTTCCACTCTTGCAATTCAAGATCCGCAGGAACGGTTATAGAAGTTACTCCACTCTCAAGAATTAGATAATCACCAATAATAGAAAGAGATGATGGCAGGGAAATACTCTGCAATGAAGTACATTCAGAGAAAGCTTTGTCATCTATTTCTCTGACAGAATCCGGCAAAGATATTGATGACAAAGAAGAACAACCAAAGAATGCTTTTGCTGATATTGTTTCCAGTGATTCAGGCAGCAAAATGCTGGACAATGATGAACAAGAATGGAAACATGAAATTCCGATCGATGTGATATTTCCATTGATTGCAATTGAATCAAGTGATGTATCCCCATTGAAAAGAAAATTAGGAAGTTCTGTAATACCCTGTGGAAGTTCTACTTTCTTTAGAGATGTACAATGCTGTAATGCTCCTGCAGGAATACTATTCATCCCGGATGGTAGTATTATTTCAATCAAATTGCTTGAATTGCTAAATGCCGTACTAATCGGAATATCTCTGTCTGACTCAAAAGAAACATATTCAAATATACCATCAGACAACGTACCGCCCAATTCCTGGCATCCCTCAGGAATAACAATCTTATCACGCGTTTTACCATATTCGCTTAATTTCATTATTATGGTATGTTCGTAATTCCACTCAAAGCAATCTTTGCGTTCACTGTATTCAGAACATGCAACAACTGACATCATCAGTGATGCAATTAATACAGTTACTATTTGATTGCTCTTTGTCACCATTCTTCAAATTCCTTTCATTAATTGCAAAGAACTATCATAATTCATTCTTGTTGTAGAGCGTTATCAGTCTCCAATATGTTATCGGTTCCGAAACATGCCCTGGAACAGGAGTCGGTGTTGGTGTCGGTGTTGCATCAGGATCTGGAGGTAGTGTTACCATACAACTTCCTCCTGTAGTAAAATAATCAACATTGACAAATGAATAATCAATTGCCAACTCACCATCAGTATTAATGAATCCCCATAATTCTCCATTAAAAACAGCAGCAAGGCCATTAGAAAAACTTCTTGCTCTTGCATATTGTGGTTCAACAACAACATTTCCCTGAGTATCAGCGTATCCCCACTTACCATTCTCACAGAATGCGAATATTCCATCTTCTGTAAGAATATCTACCTTTGAATAGGAGGCGATTAATTCATCATTTACGTATAAATTATACTCACCATTCTCTTTGAACATCTTAACGCCATTTTTTATATATGTACCATCAGGATAAAGAACAATATCTTCATACGTCTGACCATCAACATTATCACCCTCATTATCAATGATATACCACTGACCATTTCTGCATACTGCAGCCTGACCATTAGAGAATGTGCCGGCAAATTCATACTTTTCACCATCAAACTGAATATCACCTAGTGAATCGTAATATGAATATCCACGACCATCATCAATAGGAATAAGATCTTCAGCAAATACACCACAGTTTTCAGGAATAAAATCTATGAATCCCTGTACGATCTTATCTCCATTAATCAAATACTTTCTAGTCTCTGTAGCAATAAACTTGACTCCGTCTTCACCCACAGGACTTGCATATACATATGACTTATTTTCTTCTGAGCCATCAGCTTTAAGATAACTCCATGACTCTTCTCTTCTGCAAACTTCATAATAACCATTTATGAAGGGTTTATAGTCTGTGAATTGCATAAATTCCACGTGATACGCATATTTAGCTTCAAATAGAAGACTTTGGATTTTCTCATCATCCAATCCAAATTCAGTAGCCTTACAAAGGCTCTTATAAGCAGATACATAATCATCTCTGGCAATATACAAATCTGCAAGTGTCACCTGAAAATCAACATTCAAAGGATATCGATATACGCTTGCTTTCGCCTCATCAAGATAGTTCTGATAGAATGTCTGCTCATCCCATTCATAGAGAAGTGCATACGCATGCATCTTATCAATCCATATCTGCTCTGTATCGTTAATCTTTATTGCTTCGTTGTATTCTGCGATAGCTTTCTGATATAGATTTCGACCCAAATACATTTCTGCTTGTTCAATGTGATTTTGGTAATCAGTCTTTGCTGTATTCTTAGGTGCAACAATAAACCCAATCCAACCAAGGACCATTAATGCAATTAAAACTATCTTATAGACCAACGTTTGATTCATTTTCTTATCCTAAACTAGACACAAAAGTGCCGTTATTTCAAATCCGACCCATAACATTGGGCCAAACGGGAGAGAGTCTTTGACTTTCTTTTTCTTCGCCAATACAAGGAATAGAGAAAATAATGAAGCAGCTACAAATGAAAAGAACGTGGAATACAGAACCACCTTAATACCACACAAGAAACCAATGCTGCTTAAGATCTTAACATCTCCCATTCCTATTCCGCCTTGGGTGACCTTGGAAATAATAAGGAAGAAAATTAGACATCCAATGCCTGCCAAAACACATTGAATAAGGAAGGAAACAAAGAATTCTCTATCCTGTATAAAATCAATTATTGAGGTTACAACTTTGCTTGCTAGCAAAATAATCGAACAAAGATTAGGAATAATCTTCAGCTGCATATCCGTAATGAATATGCAGCTTAGCACTCCATTCACAATTGTAAGAGCTACAAAACCGGAAACCACGCGCATATCATGTCCTAATGATGCTAAACAGAAACCGCTTATTGCAGCAAATACAGAAGAACAGATCGCAACGATCCTTATTGTTTTTTTAGAATGCCGCGAAAGATTATCCTCTTCAGCCTCTGTCAAATCTGTATCAGAAGACTTGCGCTTCAATAAACGAGGCACATAATACTTATCCGATAATAGCATTATTATCAGAGTTAATACTCCCCAACTGATACCTAAGACATAAGCCATAATTCTTAGAGAGATGCGCCCAGGATATTCTGGAAGAACTGATTAATCTTCTGTCCAAGCTGAGGCATGAAGGTTGTAACGATACCAAAGAACAGACCACCAACAACAACTACGATAGCGAGTATGATGATGATGGAGATGAAGTTTGTATCACCTCTCTCGGAGTTCTTGAAGTCCAACCACTTGCAAATAGCCTTTGCCTGGAGTTCATTCATCTTGCTTGTTACCTTTCTCATACTTGTCTCTCCTTTCAAGAGTTTTATTCAAAACAACGTGCCTGCAAAAGCCGCTGTAATGACTATGATTATTACTCCAACGAATATCAATACGATTGGAGCCAATAGTTTTGTTGCAGCTTTCTCACCCTGCTGCAACATGTGCTGTCTTCTGATCTTCCATAATTCAGAAGACTGGCTTACAAGAAATTGTGATAGTTCAGCGCCACCCTTTTCCATACTCTGAAGAAGAGCACTGACAAATTTTTTTATTTCAGATGAGTTGGAAGTTTTACCAAACTGGAAGATTGCTTCCGCATCTGAAAATCCGTTCTTCATGTTTTCACTTGCAACCTTCATCAACTCATAGAACTCTCCCTCTCCATTTTCAGCAACAAGAGTCCAAGCATCTTTAAGTACCATGCCCGAGTTTACAAGAATAGCAATAGTCGAAACAACTTCAGGAAGTTGAGCATCACATTTTTGTGTTCGCTCATCAATACTCTGCTTCATCTGTGTGAAGAAATAAAAACCAGATATTGCACTTAAAGCTAAACCAACGACTAAAAGGAATCCGTGCATAGCGTACATGAAGCCCGCTAAAAGGAAAGTAAGTGCTAAAAAGAAATGAACAATAGATATCGTCTGAGACCAAACAACACTTGCATAGAATTCTGCGTACTGAGGCTCATACAAAATGGCTGCTTGAGACTTGAGATTTGAGGCAAGATTCCCCTTAAAAGCTAATGGTCCTTTGAGCCCCCATGCATATCCGACTGTATAGATAGAAGACAACGGATACTGGTTACTATCAAGATTCTCGAATAAATATGCATACTCGGAACCCTTCTGCTCCATGATAATGAAGAGAATTGCAAGGACTGAACCAATTAAAAGAATAAGAAATCTTAACATGTCTTCACCCCTTGATATCCATTATCTTATTGCCTAATTTGAACGCGCCGATAAAGATACCGACAGCAATTGTAATAGCTATTACACCCGGAATAGTCGCAAAACTCTTTGCAAATCCGGTCATCATAAAACGCATCATACACATCAATACAATCGGTATGATCATCATTACACTAAACTGCGATTTATTAGACGTAAGAGCTGTCTCGATCTCTGCTTCTATCTCTATCTTCTCACTGATGATGTCACTTGTTCTGCGTACAATACTCTTCATATTACCACCTGCACGGTAGCAGAGTTCAAATACCACACCAAAGTTCTTTATGTCATCTATGCCGCTTCGCTCTCCTAGGAATGCTATCATATTCTCTATTGGAACATTGTTTTCAACTCCATCGAGCATTTCTTTTACTTCAGAAACAATATAAGCATCCTCTGAAAACTCGATTTTCAGATCATTATAAGCACTTAACAATGAATCAGATATATTCATACCACTGGATAAAGATACTGCTAAAGCCTCAAGCATACTTCTGAACTGTTTTCTTAGTTCAACTTTTCTTTTACTCCGGAGTGATTCTCTTCTCATCGGGAAAACAATCTTGCAGGCAATAAGACCTACTACGATGAAAAGAATAAAATTGAAGATAGCTGTCGCACCAGTTTTGTTACCCTCTTCGTCAAGGAACTGATTACCATAGAATACAAAACCTATAAATCCGCCTCCTATAAATGCAAGGAAAAAAGTAGAAATCTTTTCTTTTGTATTCATATAATACTCACCATAATTGATCATGGGAGTATTAAGAGCGGACGGTAAATACTGTGGTCCTCTTTCCTTCTTCTTTGCCATGTCAGATATCCCCTTTGTAACCTGCAAGTATCAACTTGAAGTCATTCTTCATCTTATTTTCTGTCCTGTTAAGGCTGCCGTGAACCTTCTCAAGAGTAGTAAACTCATCCTCTTCAAATACATAAAGCGGATTGAGTTCGATCTCGCCGTCCTTGTATCCGACGACTTCACATATCTCCATCGTCTTACGGGACTTATCTCTAAGTCTGGACAGGTGGATAATTATATCAACAGCCGATGCGATCTGCTGTCTGATAGCTTCGAGAGGGAGACCCGGGGCACCCTGGAGCACCATGGTCTCAAGACGGCTCAACATATCGTGTACAGAGTTGGCGTGACCTGTGGACAGGGAACCGTCGTGACCTGTGTTCATTGCCTGGAGCATGTCGAGTGCCTCACCGCCACGGACCTCACCTACAACGATACGCTCAGGCCTCATTCGGAGAGAGGACTTGATCAGGTCTCTGATCGTGATCTCACCGGCACCTGCCGTATTTGCATTACGTGTCTCAAGGCTTACGAGGTTCTCAACTCCCTTGATCTGAAGCTCGGCAGAGTCCTCTATGGTGATAACACGCTCATCCTTGGGGATGTAGTTAGACAGAGCATTAAGGAATGTTGTCTTACCTGAACCGGTACCGCCGCAGATGAAGATGTTATATTTTGCTTTAACTAAAACTTCGAGTTTATCAGCGATCTCCTGAGTGATGGATCCATATGAGATAAGTTTCTCAATGGTCATAGGATCCTTGGAGAACTTACGGATCGTAACTGTAGGACCGCAAAGAGCGATAGGAGGAAGAACAACGTTAACACGGGAACCGTCAGGGAGTCTGGTATCGCAGATAGGGTTAGCCTGGTTAACTTCTCTTCCTGCAAGACCTACGATCCTCTGGATGATATCCTCAAGTTTCCTCTGGCTCTCAAACTGCTTATCGAGCTTGAACAGACGTCCGTTCTGCTCTATGAATACGTTCTCGGGTCCGTTGATCATAACCTCGGTGATGGTATCATCCTTGATGATGGAATCGAGCATACCAAATCCGCGGATGGAACTGTAAACCTGCTCAACTATGGATACTCTCTGCTCAATGGAACAATACTGATCTCCCAACTGCTGGAAAACCAACTCTTCTATTCTCTCTTCAAGTTCCTCATCAGTGATGTTCTTGAGGGACATTGTCTCGGTTACCATTCTCTTAAGATCGGCAACCATCTGCTGTTCCATTTCTTGATCCACGAAGTTCCTCCTTCCTTATACGATATGATCAAATATAGGCATTCCGGCAATCTGGTCAACAACCTGAACCGGATTTGTGTGTACAAATACCTGAGTGCCGCCAAGGACCTTGATATCAACGCCCTCTGCATATTGACCGCTCTTGCTGCTGAATCTGTTATACATAAGATTCAGCCTGTTAAGTATCTCAACGTTCTTCGTCTGTTCCAGCAAAGCTGCTGCAGCATAAGCACGTGTGATCTTATTGTTGGAAGTGGGTTCGCCGTCTGAGATCCATACCACACTGTGAGCATTGCGGTAGATCTTAAGGTGATCACCATCAAGACCGAAACCGATATCTACAATAATGTAATTATATGAACCTGTTATCTTCAACTCATCAATAAGACGGAGTATGTCATCATTCTTCATCTCCATCATGTCAAGCGGAACTTTGGAAGCCGAGAAGAAGCAAACGCCTGAAGCATCCTTCTTAACACAACTCTCAAGCTTCATGCTGAGATTTGTCTTCTTGCTCTTAAGAGCATAGATAACTTCATTCATATCAAACTGACCTTCACCCGTAAAGAAGATGTCAGCCGCACCAAAAGTCTCAAGGTCAAGATAAAGAACAGATGCGCCTGTAAGGGCAAAATGCTTGGCACATGCAGCTGCAACAGTTGAAGTACCGACTCCGCCGCAAGGAGAGGAGAAAATAAATACTCTTGTGCTGTCATCGTCAAGCTTAAGACTGGAGATGCCTCCTGCCTTCTCTGAATAGAGGCTCAGCATCTGCTTGTAAATAAGATCGGCCTTCTGATATTTACAGATGGCACTCTTGTCGTTAAATGAATCTATTCCTGTAGCGGCTACGAAATAAGCAAATGTACATTTGGAAGGGATCTTGCCGAAATCAATATCAAAATCATCACCAGCGAGGAAAATATCCGCACGGTTCTCTGCCAATGCCTTGACAGCTATGTCTTTATCCGTGAATGAATAAAGCTCGATCTTGTCAGCATACTTAGAACTGAAAGACGATACAAATCTCTCAAGATATACCGGATCCTTCTCCAGCACCGCAACCTTAATCTTCATTATTACAAGTCCTACCTTCGCGCATTCCCTTTTTTGCACATAAAAAGAAGTCGGGAATCCCGCTACGATAGTATATTATCATAAATGAAAGCACATTTTCAATACATCCGTTCATATTTCGGTTGAAAATTATTAACAATTTTTGACGGTTTTTTAACAGCCCTCAAACTCTTATATTACAAGCTCTCCAGCTGTGTAACATTGTTACATTGCCCCAAAAACAAAGGCCGCGGATTATCCCGCGGCCTCGGTTTTGTTAAGAAACTTGATTATCAGAAGAGATCTACTGAACCGTTCTCATCAGCTGTTGTGAAGTAAGCTTTGCCTTCCTCAGCCTTGATGTAGATCTTGAGATCCTTGCCCTTACCCTTGAGAACCTTGTTGACCTTCTTGACAACATTCTTCAGAGTAATGCTCTTCTCATCGAGAGACTGGATCTGAACTTCCTTGGGCTCAACAGCCTTCTTTGCAACTTTCTTTGCAGCAGGCTTCTTTGCAGGAGCTTTCTTAGCAGGAGCCTTTGCAGCTGTCTTTGCAGCAGGCTTCTTAGCAGCATGGGCCTTCTTTGCAGGTGCCTTCTTTGCGGGAGCCTTTGCAGCAGGTGCCTTCTTTGCAGGAGCTTTTGCAGCTGCCTTTGCAGGAGCCTTCTTGGCTGCGGGTGCTTTCTTTGCTGTTGCAGCCTTAGCTGTTGTAGCCTTCTTAGCAGCAGGAGCCTTCTTTACGGCAGGCTTCTTAGCTGCCGGTGTCTTCTTTGCGGGTGCCTTCTTAGCTGCTGCTTTTGCAGGAGCTTCAACCTTCTTTGCGTCTGCCATAAATAATACCTCCATGAGATAAAAATAGGATGTGTAATTCCATTCTATAAATCTTTCAATTTTCAGTCAATAAAAACGCGATAAATCACTTAATTTGATTGCCTTCTCATCAGCTCATAGAAGTCGCCTTTAAGATCCATCAGTTCATCATAAATTCCTTCTTCGGCGATCCGTCCGTTCTTGAGAAGAACGATCCTGTCACAGTTGCGGACTGTGGACAGGCGGTGTGCGACCATTACGACCGTGCATTTCTCTGCATATACGGATTCAAGAACTTTGCTCTGTGCGATGTTTGCCGAGCCTGAATGAATAAAGGCTGTCGGAATACAGATAATCGAAATCATGCATGACAAAAGCCATGAGCTTCATGATCATGGCTTCCTCAAGTTGAAATCTGTATACTGCTCTTCGTCTGTCTGAATTCTTTTTGCGGATAAGTGTCCTTCTCGGATATCCGAAGTAGAAATCACCATTCTTCAGTCTGATCTTTATCAGATCTTATCCCAGTTCTTGTTAATGTAATTCTCTACTTCCTTCAAAGTAGTGTTGGGGAACTGGCTGTGCAGCATATTGAAATACTGCGGAAGGAGTTCCAAAACCTTTGCCTTGCTGACTCCTGTTGCCTTGGCAAGCTTCAATCCGTCGATAAGCTTCTTCTCGCCTTCCTTTGTGATAACACCGCCGGCAACGCTGCCGAGGTCATTGAGGTTCAGTTCTGAACCCTCACCGAACATTGCTGAAAATACTGCATCAAGATTCTGATTATCCATAATCTTTCTCCCTTCATAATTAAATGATCACAGTGAGATTATACACCCGCAAAAGCGGCAATTGGCCGTGTTCGTTAATTGTTAACAAACGATTCAACTTCATTTACGATTGCGTTTGCAATAAGTTTATGGCCTTCCTTGTTCGGATGTATTCCGTCCTCGCATAAGAACCTCGTATAATCCTTTTCCTCAAGGAACGGGGAAGTGATGTCGATCACGGGCACGCCGCGCTTTTTTGCAAGTTTGAAGACTTCGAGGTTGTACCTTTCGTGCCAGTTTGTGCTGAAGTTCTTGTCTCCCTTCATCCAGCGGAGGATATTATCCGCATAAAGACCTCGCGAAATGTGGTCGAAATACTTCACACCATCGATGGGAGGCAGGGACAGCAGAAGCGGTGTTTTGCCCAAACTTATGGTCTCATCGATAAGGTATGAATAGATATCCGTAAAGTCACTGATCGTGGTCATGGGAATATGTGAAGCATCAGGGTCAGCTGATACTTCCGGCCAGTTAAATGCGCAGTCGTTGCCTCCGAATTCGAAGATGACATATTTGCCCGTGGAGGCCTTAACGGCTTCCGTGTTGCGGTCGAAGATCTCTCTTCCCTTGGATATTATGATTCCAAACTTCGCCTTGTTGTCAACGCGGATCGCGAGCTGTGATTCGCAGATCCTGCAAAAGGACGATTTCTTCATGACTCGGTAATGCCCTCCCTCGTAGAGGACACCTTTCAATACGGAATCTCCGAAGGCAGCGAAAGTCTCCATCTGAGAGTTCCTTATACGCCGTGCGCCTGAATATCATCTTCAGCAAATACCATGGCAGGAACAGATCCCACGATCATGGCCATTGAAAGTATGAAAGCTGTGATTCTTATACTCTTCATAAACTATCCTCTGATAACGGCATTGTAGCACACGCTTATATTAATTACATCTGTGAAAGAGTAATAAAGAACAATAGGTCAGAACTTATCTCTTGATCTCTGTTGCTGAACCGCTTATTGCCAGGACATTCTCGCGGTAGCACTGTTCCCTGTCCTCATAGGAGTCCCTGTGCCAGGATGCGCTGCTGCGTGATATGTACTCGGGCTTGTAGTCTGATATGACATTGCCGTCATTATCGATCTTCAGATTGTCGAAGTAGCTTCCGTCATATGTGACCTTTGTTCCGATGCTCGATGTGTATGTGAGCTTGAATAATATTACGACCCTGTTGTGTCCCTGCTCTGCGTTGCCGATGTAATATGCACTGTCGTATTCAACGGATTCGAGAGTGTAGTCGACCCACTGATTGTCAACGAGGTCGCGCACTCCGTTACTTCTCGTGCTGATCTTCGTGTTGCGAGCGGCATCTATCATGTTGTCGAGGACTTCGTCGGAGATCTCGTCAGCCGTGAAATCATAAGGGCTCCTTGTAGTCTCCATTGCTGATGCGAGCTGTTCCTTGATCGGAGGCATGAGGCCGCTCTTGACCGCGAGCCTGTAACATCCATAGAAGATTCCGACGATCACAAGGAGTGCGATAAGAGCCGATATCCTGGCCCTGATGCCCTTGCCGATATTGGTTCCGACCTCACGTCTGAACTCGCGCTTCTCTGCTGCGACCCTTGCTTTCTCCTCCTGCTGCAGCTTGATCTTCAGCAGTTCCTTCTCATGTTCGAAATCTCTCTTCGCACGCTCGTCCTCAGTCTGGAGCTTCTCGTGCTCAACATCGGACTCATCATAATCTATAGCGAAAGCAGCGCCGCATGACTTACAGTAGAGGTTGTCGCCGACCTTCTCGAGCGAACCGCTGCAATTGGGGCATGTAAGATTAACTAACTTCATTTTATTCTCCTTCCGAAACCCGTTCCCGATAGATTATAACACGGGATCAGCAATTATAGGTATTCTGCAAAACACTTGCGGAAACCGGTTATGTTTTTGCTGTCATCGCTCCCGTAGATTGCAAAGGAGATATTCTCAAAGCAATTGCCGTATCCCTCATCAACGATTATCCGGCGGAAGTATTCCGCAACCTTATCGGGAGAGTTGCCGAAAGCACCGCATCCCCATGCTCCGAGGACTAAGGACTTGTAGCCGTATTTGGCCGCGGCTGCCAGCATGATGCGGATCCTTCTGATGAAGGTCTCTTCGATCAGCTTGCCTGATGCAAGCATCGCCGCTCCGCGCCTGTTGGGTGCGGGAACCGTAACAACACCCATTACGACAGGTTCCCTCATCAGTTCGAAGTACTCGCCTCTGAACACGACGACATTGGGCGATATCAGCATGTAATCCGATTCGACGCGGCTTGCGTGAGTGTTGTTGTATCTGTACATCTCGGATGCCTCATCCGACGTGATCGATGCGTAGAGCGTGCTGCATCTGCAAAGAGCCTCTTCCTGGGTATTGGCACCGAGCTTGAATCCGCCGCCCGGATTATGCGCATTGGCAAAGTTCATTACGAGCGGATTCATGTATTCCATACCGGCCTCGAAAGAATCCATGTTGACTACTTTGATGTTACAGAGCCTGTCATTCTTATACTTCTCTATCCCCTCTTCGATAAGTGTGGCACCGTCTTCAGGGCTTATGACGATCACTTTCTCAATGTCCTTAACAGGGAAAAAGATCTCCATCCCGCCTGCCATATATTTGCCATTCTTCGTGATCTCGATCGTCTCGTTTGCTATTGTGATGTTGTTCATTTGTAGGAAGTTCCTTTCGCGGAGATGTGTCAGCCGTAACTTATCTGTTCAAGACACATCCTGATATTGTTTGCCACCTGCTGCGCATCACAAGGTGTTCCGTACCCTGCTGCAGAAGGATCGTCAGGCGCTGATATGACTACACTTGAAGGATATCCTCCCATGATCCTCTCACATGAATACATGACTGACTGATCAGGATAATGCACAAGAGAAACATCGCAGTAACGCTGCTTTGCCGTGATGCCGTTATCGTATGTGAAGACCTCATTATATCCGGGCCTGTAGCAAACAACATATTCAACCTCTTCAAGTGACGCCGGGA
>Ga0247611_10001779_pt1 | contig 37532 bp, 47 predicted proteins | sample 177DNAGHGhighgp2_FD_192422 | JGI IMG/M metagenome (GOLD analysis project Ga0247611, IMG submission 192422) | Sheep rumen microbial communities from Palmerston North, Manawatu-Wanganui, New Zealand - 1770 DNA GHGhigh gp2 | ecosystem: Host-associated > Mammals > Digestive system > Stomach > Rumen... | reverse complement strand
AATAATGGTAAATCGTTTGAAGCTTCTAATTTTGTATATGGTGGACAATCTGTAAAAGGTTGGGGATATGTTATGGTATATTATAGATAATATCTTAATAATGATTTATGGAGGGTAGGTAGTATTTATATAACTACTAGTAATGAAGATGTAAATACATTCTTACCAGGTACATGGGAGAAGGTAGAAGGTAAATTCTTATTAGGTAGTGGTACTTATGTAGAAAATAATACCACCTATACATATACTAATGCTAGTACAGGTGGTGAGGTTCAACATACACTTATTAGTGATGAAGTGCCAGAAACATATCTTAAAGGTATTAATGGATGGAGAGTTCATCAAAAAGATGGAACAGTACAAACTAATGTGACATCAGGGTGGACTCGCGGACTAGGTATATGGGGATCAGGATATGATGCTGGTGATCCTCGTGTTGCAGGTGGTGGAAAATCTCATAATAATATGCCACCATATTTAGTAGTAAATATTTGGAAAAGAGTATCATAAAATTAAACCCCTAGTAGTTTATTCTACTAGGGGCATATTTTTATGAAAATTGTATATTTTTTGTTAATTTTGTATCACTTAATACTTTTGTAAAAGCATATATACTCTGTATAGCATCACCTTCTGAAGCTTTTGAAGGTTTTCCACCAAATGTAATGAAGTTTTGTTTACTATTCATAAAGTTTTCTAATTCTTCATTAGCTTCTTCTGTATATACACCTTTAACAGTAATTTGATCTCCATCATAATCTCCACCCATACCTTTAAGATATAGATTAGAGAAGTTCATAGTATCTATAAATTTATTAGATGTATCTGTTCCTATATCTTCTTGTCTTATCTTAGGATAATATTGATAGAATTCATTATTTACTGTCATAGGTTCAGATTCTTTAGTACAACTTACAGTTACCTTAGTAACTACCTGATTTGTATAACTATCGCTAATAATCTATATACTTTCATATATAGGCTGACTATATCATATCCCTTATTACTATTACCATAATAGAGGGACCTCCCTGTTTCGGATATTTTATTATCCTACTCTACTCGTTTATTCATATATAAATTTCTTTATATACTATACTTTCGATAGTCGATGAACCTTTCTCTTGCGAGACTTGGCTGCTGATTGTTCAATCTTTAAGATTATTACACTTTGGTACTTAAAGCTCTAAGAAGTTTCCAGCAATTAAAGGAGTTATTCGATGACCATTTCTGGCCAAAGCCACCGATCTTGTTATATTGTAACAACGTTAATGGGAAATCTTGTAATAAGTACATGTTTTCCTTTAACAGCTTCCATACAAGCTATAAAGAATACATCACACCATGTAAGACTTCTACTATATATTGGTTCAGGATTTTCTTCATTAGGAATATCTCCATAACGTCCTCTGAACTGCATATAATAAGTTTTCTTACTATTTTTTACAGGAATTTCTATTGGAACAAATCTATTATTGTATCCATGTAGAAATCTTTCCATTTCTTTTATTATTCTATCATCTGAAAAGAATATTTCTGGAGAATCTAACTCCATATATTCTACTTTCTTTTTATCAATATCATATACAGGATAAGTTTGTATTCCAGAAAATTCATTATCAAAAAATCTTCTAGTTTGGAATATTATAAAGTCTCTAAAAGCAGCAATACATGCAGACATAGGAATAGCAGAAGTATTAAGATCTACTTTCATACCGTCTGGTTTCTCTGATTTTAACTCTGGAGCTGTAATTACCAATCTAGATGCATAATTTGATGTTTTTGACATATTTGCTCTTCTAAGAATACCAAATTTGCCCTGAATACCACGATTATTTATTTCTGATGATGTAGAAGATGAAATTCCACAGAACCAATTATATATATTTAATATAATTTCTTGTACTCTACCTTTCATAGATTCTGTAGCGTCAAACATATAATCTTGAGTTGCTGTTAAAGCGTTAGATGCAACTATAAGATCATTATATAATTTATTTATACCAGATAATCCTACAGTTCTTGATTCAGTAGTAGTATTTTTATCTCTATAAAATTTAGGAATTACAAGATATTTCTGTATAAACATTTTATCTCTATTCTTTTCAAGATATTGTACATTAATATCTCTCTTTATAGAACTATTAGTAGTAAATTTAATTTTATCGATATTTTTTCTTAAAAATTCTATACCTGTTTTTCCTGCAGGATCTTGTTTTAACTCACCTTTTTCATTCACTATAAAAGTATCTATACCATGTACAATAGATTTAATATTCTTATCTATAGTACACCAAGATTTATAACAAGATGGATCTATAAACCATCCATGTAGATCTATATAAGCAAAAATACCAGCTGTTTCTTCTCTGGTAATTCCAAAAATTCTATTAGATAATAATCCATCATCTGATGGTATATTATTCTTTGCAAAAGCTCTAGGATTGGTGATAACTTGACAATTATTTACTTTTACAAATCTCTCTATATCTAATATATCTAATCTAAGATGTCTTGTAACTTTCTCATACTGCTCTTCATTGAGAGAGAACAATAATTCATTTGCTTCATTAAGAAATTCAGTAATATCAGTATAATTAGTAGACATTACAGATAGTTCTTTTAGTATAGATTCAGTACTAAAAACACTCATTTATAATTACCTCCTATATTATTAGGGTATTATAAAGATGTAAAAAGGATACCTATTTACTTAGGTATCCTTTATAAATATTATGATACTCTTTTCCAAATATTTACTACTAAATATGGTGGCATATTATTATGAGCAGCTGAAGCATTTGATGCCGAATTGCCAGCGGCAACAACATTCCATGTTCCTGCTGTACCTCCCCAACCAGCACCAGATACATTAGCATTATTTGTAGTATTCTGCCAAGCTGCTGATACATTATTTCTTGTAGAACCGTATACAGCTTGAACTTGATGTGAATGAGAAGGTAAACCAGATTCTGCTGATGTAAGTTTATGTGTAGCTTCACCACCTGTACTGGCATTGTTATAAATGTCTCCTGATCCTAAAAGAAATCTATCTTTTATTTTTTCCCAAGTACCAGGTAAGAATGTATTAGGGTCATCATTAGATACTGTCATCCAAATATAACCTACTCTATAAATATTACTTAAATCATTATAAAGGTAAATTAATTGTATATTATAAATATAATAGCTACTTAATTATAATTTATATAATATAGAGATATAAATATAGAAGTAGTTGATAAATTAGATAATAGAATTGAAAGTACTGGAAAGAATTAGGAGGATAAATATATGGAAGTAAAAATAAATGTAAGTGAAGATCAGTTTAAAGAATTATTAGAAAAAGAATTGAAAAATCTTTCAAAAGAAACAATTCAAAATATATTAGTAGAATGTATTAAAGAGTATTTTTCTGAGGATAATAAACGTAATTTAGAAAATATTTTTCTAGTAAGAGGAAATAGTTATGGTACTAGTTATCAACCTAGCCGTTTTTTAGAATCTATACTTGAAAAATGTGATTTTTCTGGATTGCAAGAAGTTGTTGATAATTGTATAAAAGATTTAAAAGAAAATTATGATCATATATTGATTAAAGTTCTATCTTCAATGATTTCAGAATCATTATCTAATACTTATAATTTTAAATATGCTGTACAAAATGCAGTATGTAATGAATTGGCAAGGAGAGACAATAATAATTTTTGATAATTGTAAAATATAGGAGGATAATAAATGGATCAATTAGAAAATAATATTTATATTAGAGAGACTTGTCCAAAATGTGGATCACCTTTATTAAATATTGAATTAACAACATATCCACCAATTCCGAAAAAGGAATGTACGAAATGTGGATGGAGTTGGACAGGAAGTCCAGCTAAAATTGTAGATGTACCTTTTAAAGAAGATGATTGTACGACTAAAATAAATATAGATGAGATGAGAGATGCTACAGAAGAAGAAAGAAAATCTACAAGAGATTATATAGATTCTATATCATATTCAATAGGTAAAAATATATTTGATATTACAAATCCTAAAGATAAAGAAATTCATAAAGTTCATATAATATATGGTGATTCTAAAGGTGTTTTACATCATATAGATGAGCCAGATCGTTATAGATTATATGATAATGGACGTGTTATTGAAATTTATAAGAATAAAATAAATTATACAATATGCTCCGATTATATAGAAATTATAGAAAAGGATGATGAATAATGTCAAAATTATATATGCCTAAGCGTACTAAATTATTTCGTGAAGATACCGAAATACCGGATTATATAGTTCATGATACTAAATTTATAGAAAAGAATGGATATTTGGTTTGTGAATATTGTGAAGATGGTCCAAGTGTTGAATATGAAAATATTGTAAAAGGATTTAATTTTTGTCCATATTGTGGACTTCCTGTAAGAAGTGATGAAGAAGACCCAGAGGAATAATTTCCTCTGGGTTTATTTTTTATAACCACATTAATACATCTTTCTTTATCATATTATTCACTCCTTAAATTTACATTATCACAGAAATTACTGAACCATCCTCTATGATTAATTGTAAGATGACACACTTCTACTCTACTATCATCGGTATTTTTGAATGCTTCTAGATAAGGTTTAAATCCAGTTCTTTCTGGTTTCTTATAGATATCACATTGTTCTGTATGACCTATAACAATAACTTTACATGTATCATGTATTCTGGTTAATGTCTTTTTAAGATCATCAAAGTAATAATTTTGAGCTTCATCTATAATAACAACTTTATGCTCAAAATTTACACCTCTTAGATAAGTATCTGCCATAAATTCTATATAAGCAGTTCCATTTTTAAGAGATTGTAAATTGTTTTCTGATATAATACTAGTACCTGGATTTATTCCTAGAGTATATAATGCATCTATTAATGGTTGCATATATGGTTCCGTTTTGGATGATTGATCTCCTGGTAAAAATCCTTGGCGTTGTTCTTGTGTAGGAGATATAATATAAGTAATCTTATCATATAATCCATATTGAACCAACATATTTGCTACACCTAGAGCTATAGTAGTCTTACCAGTACCAGCTTTTGAATTACATATTATAGCTATCTTTTCAGGATCCCATATAGCATCTCTAAAATGTTTTTGATCATCATCTAATTCTAATCCGTAAAATATATCATCGTCTAATTTTAATGGCGCATTCTCCTTTCTATCGAAGTTTGAGTTTGAATTATTCTTGCTTTTCATATATAACCTCCATAGAAATAATATATTACCATAATGTGAAATTAATAGAGATATACCATTTATAGGTATATCTCTTTATGTAATTATATAATATTTGGGTTAGATATTATAATAATGATATTATTATAGTTATCTCTTTCTTAGTCCTCCTTTAGGAAAAGAAAAGAGGTGATTTTATGAATATCATTGATAGAAATATTGTTGCTAAATTTGCAAATTGTGATAAATTTATTTCGCTAAGTGTTTCACAATATAATGCAGTATTTGATAATGATTTATTACTATCAAAAAATTTAGGGTTAACAACAGATATTTATATATCTTTGATTGATCCTGATTATCCTGTAATAGTTTCAGGTTGATAATTGTATAGAACCACCTCTTTTACTATTATGTATTAGAGGTGGTTCTTTTTAAATAAAGTTTATTTTTTTGTTAAAATATAGTAATTCTCTACATTTAAATAATAAATCAATAAAATTATATAATCAAGGAGGTTACAAAATGACTAACGATTTATTATTAGTCCTTATTGGACTTGGTGTAATCGCTATTATTGCAATTGTATTTATAGTTTATACAGTAAAGAAATCAGGGGATAAAAAAGAAGCCAAAGAATTTCTTAATGGATTATCTGATACATTGTTAGATATGATATTGGATGTAATTAGATCTTTTGACCCTGAAGATATTCCAGAAGATATTGAAGATATAGATCTTGGAAAGATCGAAACTGCTATTCTTAAACGTATATATGAAACTTGTTGGACATATGTAACTGAAGTTGTAAAAGAGAAAGATAAAGAAGATACAGACTTCTTTACTAAAGCAGCATTAGCTCTCCTGGAAAACAAAGATTTTGTAGAACAATTCATTGCGGATCTTATAAATAATGGATCTACCAAGCAGATTATTTATTCTAGAGCTAAGTATCTTGCATTTAATACTGCAGAGACTAGAATGGATGAACTTGAAGAAAGAGAAGAAGAATTATCAAAAGAATTCTCTGATCAAGATAAATATGTAGAAGAATCTAATGAAGAAGATCTTCCTGTAGGAGAAGATATAGAACTTAGTTCTCCTAGCGAAGAAGAAGCAGCTGAATTAAATCCTCAGAGAGATGAAGAGGAAGAAGAATTAGATCCTGAGAATGATGAATCTGTAGAAGTAATAGATGAATTTGAAGATGTATATTATGATAAATCTGGTAGAGCTAGATCTAAGAAAACAGGTAAGTGGACAAAAGATCCTAGAAAGCAATAATTATATTGCTTAGAAAGGATGGTGATAATATGTTTTATGTACCTAGATCAGATTATGATTTTAGAAAAGAACAAGAAAGAAAAAGAGCTAAGAAAATAGGAACTAGTATTAGAACTACTACTAATTCTAGAAAAGTTCCATATACATCAGAATATGAATTAAGAAGAAATTTAAAAGAAACAGAAATTATTGATGAAATTAATCGTCAAAATTTATATTCTGATTATGGTGTATAATAATATTTAAACTTAGATGATAATGTTCTTTTATGAACAATAAATAAAAAAACACTATAGATCCCCTAGGAGTAACCAGCTCCTAGGGGAATCTTTTTCCGAGAAGAAGTATCATAAGTCAGACAGCCTCTGGGGATAACGAAGTCATCCAACCTATTACTTTATTGTTAAAATTTTATTGTAAAATCTATTATTTTTAGTTATATATTATAAATATAATATTGATGTATACTTATGGTATTATAAAAATATTTAAAAGAAAGGGGAAATAACATGAGTAAAAGAAGAATTAAATATAAAATAGAGGTGACTACACCAGAGGATTTTTTTGATAATATTAAAGTTAATAATACATATTCCTTTGGTGGAAAAATGTATAAATATAATGTAAATGAATTAGGTTTAATGATACTTGATAAAATTGAAAATTTTTATAATATAGAATTTTATGGTTTGCAATTTGATATTAAATCTATGTCATATGTAGTGTTGGCGGATGCTAATTGTTTAGAGAATTGTTTAAATAGTGAGATTAAAAAAGCACTTCAAGAAATTATTGAAATAAAAATAAAGCCATTTGATAAGGAAAAAGGTATTGTTGAGGTTGGTTATATAAATATATATAATATATTGGAAACACTTTTTGGATTTCATAATATAGAAATGTGTATTTCTAGTGATTATAAAATAATAACAATTATAGAATTTGATCCCGATAATGATTATATTTATAGAACTGAAGAGGATTATAATAAAAATGGTCGTTATATTATTGATTTAATTGATAATGAAACTTTTGCAAAAAATACTTTTAGTGGAAAAAATTATATATTTGGTAAATCTAAATATAATATTCCAACAATCATGTTTCAAAAGAAAGGAAAATAATATGAATAAAAATATATTAACTGAGGATGAGATTAAAACTATTCAAAAAATGAGGACACCATGGACATTATCTTCTATTTTAGATTTAGAGTATGATGATGAAGAAATTGGTGACAATATAAGAAAAATAATTGACATGAAAATCAGATGTGAAAAACTTGTAGAAATGTCATCAGAACCCAAAAATTATACAATAAAAGAATTAGAAGAGATGTCATTAGATGAACTTGAAGAAAATGTGCTTAGGAAAATTTGCAATCATAAAGATCCATCAGGAAAAACTTATATAGAAAACAATTGTTGTAAATTTTGCAATATGAAGGTTTTCGATATTAGTGGAGAGGAAATCAAGTATGGGTTAAACAATAATATGTTTTCAGAATATATCAAATATAGAATTATAAGAGCAGTACTTGGTATCTATGCTGCAGAGCAATATAAGGAAAAAGGTGAAGATATAGATGTAAAATATCTTTGTAATTCTATACTTGATAAGCATGATTATTATATAAATCTATCTTAATTTAAAGAAGGTGATAAAATGATGATAACTAACAAATTATATCATGATATTTATCATTATTTATATTATGAAAAAGGTTATGATATATCAGAATCTCATATCGATAAACTTCTTTATATATTTTTCGTTGGTGCTGCAAATTTAATATACGATAACAAAGATAAAGATGAAAATTATAATAGCCTTTTTATGGTTAATTATGGTATATCAAGATCAAGAGTATTTTTTATGAAATTAAATCATTATGATTATTATAATGATATAATAGATATATCTTGTGAGTTTATAAATAAAACAGATCCTAAATATTTTATTTATAAAAATTATACTTACTTTGATCTAGATAATGACCTTATTTATTCATATTTTAGAGTGGTGGCAGGGGATAAATATGGTATGGTGTTTCGTGATAAAGAGTGTATTCCTATTATATTTAAATCTATATTAGAAATATTAGATAATTATGATGATAAAGATGATATTTTGAATTATATTTTTCATAACGAAATATATGCGAAAGGAGATAATTATATGAAAATAACGATTTCAAAAGGAGGTATAGATCTTAAAACTATCAATTCTAATGAAGCAACAGTTACAATTTATACAGATCAAAGAACTATTGATAGAATAGCTTCAGATAAAGCTACGAAAAAATATAGAGAAATATATAAAAAATCAGAAGAAAATAAAAAAGATCGAATTAATATGTATAATTCGGTATTGACTGTACCAATTAAAAAATATAGCATTGATCCATTTTCTAAAAATTTAGAATTAGAAAATGGAATATTGTTGGAGTATGTAAAAGATGGATATTGTATGTGTAAATTTAACGATGCTCCACTTATTATCAGCATACAAAAACTAGAAGAATATATGACGAATTATATTAATAGGAAGAAAAAGGAGGGTATTTAAATGTCGGAGAATTATATAAAATTCGAAGAACAGAAAAAGACTCTAATAGATGCTTTAAGATTATTAGAGGATAAAAATAAATGTATGGTTTCCAGATGTACAGGATTTGGAAAAACATATATCGCTGTAGAATTGATAAACCATTTTAAAAATGTTTTATATGTTTATCCTGCTAAAATAATAAAAGCAACTGTTGAAGAGCGATACAATGAAATTGATCTTGAAACTTCTGAAGTTAAAGAATTATTAACCGATAAATGTGATATGATTACATATAATAAAATCTCTAGAATGAGTATATCTGAAACTAAAGAAATATCATACAAAAAATATGATCTCATTATATTTGATGAATGTCATAAAATGGGAGGAAATAAATGTATGATTAATATTATGCGTATATTAAATAATTGTAAAAAATATACAAAATATATTGGTCTCACTGCAACTCCTATAAGGACAGATGGAATTGATATTTCATCTATATTCTTCAATAATACGAATGTATATCCTTATAATCTTATAGATGCTATTAATGATGGTATTATACAGATGCCAAATTATGTTTATTGTAAGTATGATGCAAAACTTCCTCAAAAATTTAAGGATGCAATGTTAAATATAAACAATAAATATGCTAATAAAGATGATACCAGATATGGTGTTATAAAAAGAAAAATATTCGAAATAATGAGTCTTGATCAAATAAAAATGTCAGATGTAATTGGCGAATACTGTACAAAATATGTACCTGATACTAATTGTATGAAATTCTTGGTATTCTTTTCATCCATAAAACAGATGGATGAAGATTTTGATGATGTGGTTTCTTGGTTTCAAGATGCATTTACAGATCATAGTGTTGAAATTTTAAGAATATCATCTAAAAATAAAGAAGAGTCTGAAGATGTAGCTGAAAGATTAAATAAATTAACCGTAAAGGATAAAACTATTTATTTAATTGGATCAATAGATATGTTAAACCTAGGATATCATGTAGAAAAAACTGGTATTGTAATGTATCGTGGAACTTCTTCTAATATAATTTACTCACAACAATTTGGTAGAACATTATCCGCTGGAGAATCTACTCCAGAATTGGTTTTTGATGTTGTAGATAATATACATCGAAAAGCAATTTATGAACTGAGACCTGATAATTATAAAAGAAGAAATGGTATGTATTTAACAAATTTTGAATTGGATAAATATAATAATCTTGTAATGTATGATATAGACAACTATGAATGGGTAAAGACTTTTTATCATATGCTAGATGATGGTACTATTGTTGATGATAATGGTGATCCAACCAATTTAATATATGACCCTAAAACTTCCAATATCTATGAGAAAAGAGATAATAAATTATCTGATTCAAAGGATCCAAATAGGATATCAAAAGAATGTTTAAATCCTGTTGGAAATGTAGCCACTGATAAAGAAATAATAGCCAAGATAGAAGGAGAAGTATTAGCTCAGCAATGTAAATGGGTTTTGGAAGCTCATTTTAGATCTTGGTGCTTTAATCAAAATATATTATATCCTTTATCTAAAGAAGAATTAGAAAAATTCTATAATAAAGATAAAAGTGAATTTTATAATTGGTTTAAGGGTCTTCTTAGAAGAAAGAAGATTAAATACCCTATAAATAATGTAAAAGAACTTTTATATATTGGTAAAGGGTCTGATTATTTGGATACCTCTTTTGAAATCTGTGCAGCTAAAAAAGATATAGCTGTTTCAAAAGTTTTAGAGGTTTTAGGTATAGCTTAATTAATATATCGTGTTGATTTTAAAAAGAATAGATAGAAATAAATAGAGCAGGGTAATTATACCCTGCTCTTGTTTATTTTTTCTTTGTTTGTTTATCATCCGATACATCTTTGTCTTCTTTATCAAAATATTTATCTTTATATTCTGACTTATTAAGATTAGATTCTGATACTCTATCATTATTTAAGCTTTCTAAAGATATATCTAATTCATTCATATATTCTCTATCATAATATATTGCTATTTCTAATATATCTTCATCTTGTGGAGTTTCAAAATAAGCTATCTTATTAAACCAATCCATCTTAATATTAACTCTCTTCGCAAGATCAGCTTCTGTAAATACTTTAATATTAATAAAATGACTAGGAGATACTCCATTAACAAGATCATGATTAATAGTTTTAGCTAATATATTCTCTCCAGTAAATAATGATGAAAGATCCATAAATGTTTCACCTTTATCCGTAGCATATTGTGTGATAGCTCCGATTGCCCATCCATTCTCGTCTACCTTAGGAATATCCACTACATTAATACTATATATAGCAACAGTTCCTGTAGTTTCTTCTTTTGGTGTTATCTTTATAGTAAGATCACTACCAGAGTAATATGCATAGAATTGTGGTACAGGTATTGTAAGAACAGCATTCATCTCGATATGATAATACATATCAAGCTTACCATTTCTTTCACCATCATCTAACTGTAATTTATCTTTTACAGCAATATGAGTATATAAACCATTCATTCTAATAAAGAACTCTGCCTTTTTATTTATTGCTCGTATCTTAAATAAAAATGGTACATCTGAATGTCTATTAAGATAATGAAGAAATTCTACTATATCTACAACTTCACTTTTCTTAATTTCAAATCCAGCTCTATCAGCAATATTAAGCATTATTTCTTTTGGTACATGAAAATCTAAACTAAGATCTTCATATTGTGTAGCACCTACTCTAAAATATAATTCCATTCTTTGAGATAAATCTAATTGTTCAGCTCTAGTATTTACTCTAACTTTAAAATTAAAATCCATTCTCAAAGCTCTCATATTAAGACCTAAAAATATATCTCTATCATAATCCTTGAAAAATGAATTATTACAATTAGATCTTCTAGTGTACATTGTAACTGGAGCTTGATAATTATCTAATCCTTCTCTATCATAATCATGCTGTATTCTTGGTTCTATTCTAGCTCTTGGTTGTTGTCCTTTGATGATTTGTTTAGCATATTTATTCTTATAATCATCTAATACATGTTTTCCATCTACATATATTCCACCAACAAAGAAATTCTTTTCAAATTTACTTTCAAACCATCTATACATATAATCGATAGCGAGAGAATAAGAATGTACATAAGAAGGTATTGCTAGATTAGTATATAATTTATCCGCTCTTTCGGTGTTGTTGTTCGATGCCCATATTTCGATGTCGTTTGGTGTTACTGGTACTCTTTCGTACTGCATTCTTCTTATTCTCCTTTCTCTTTCTTGATAATTCTTTTTCCACCGCATTTCTAATTACTTGATAATCTTCATCAGATAATGTAGAAGAAAATTCATATAAATCTTTTAAAATACGTTTATTTAAAAATTTATCTTGTAATATATATTTCATATTCTTTTTATTACAATTTGGAATATTGTCAACATTTTTTAAATTTCTAAGAACAAGATAAATAAACTTCTGATCCGAAGGATGCATAGCACAACCATTGTTAAATTTATTTATAAAGTATTCTAATTCACCTGTATAAGTGAAACTTTTATTAGTATTCTCGGAATATGTTTGACCAGCTGCCAAAGAATCACATAACATTTCTACCACGTATTTATATGGCATTCTTATTGGCGTAGTTCCTTTATCAAAGTTATCCATCCAATACTCATAATGATGAGGATTTCTACCTTTATGGTGTTGCCAAGCTAAAGAATAACCTTTTATATCTTTACAATTATCTATTGGAGATCTATCTCCAGTATAATATTTAACACTTTCAGAAAACTCTATATACGAAAATTTGGATAAATCATGTATAAAGGCTTGCCACTTAGACAAACCAGCAATATTACAATAATATGATACCCAACTTTTATGTTTACATATAGTTTTGAAATGTTTAAATGAAATTTTGATATTTTCTTTAAAATTTCTCATAAATTTCACCAACCTTTCTTTTAATAATATACTATATTTATATAGAAGTGAAGTTCGTACTAATAAATGTAATTAATAAAGGGGATTATAAAAAATGGGTATAGATAAACGTAGATTATTTAGGAATAGTAAAGAGAAAAATGTGATATTAGATGGTGTATATAAAGATTATACATATAAAAATATGTCAGCTAAAGAGATTGCAGAAAAATATGGTTATACAGTACGTCAGATTAGATACTTTCTAGATAGATATTTGCTTGTCAAGAAAGGAAAAGGTCGTAAAAAGAATATGAATATAGAGAAGGTTGATGATGATATAATAATCATCGATGGTAAAGTGGGGAGAAAGACTACTGTAGAAGATTTATTAGAAAGAGCAAAGAATTTAAATTTAAAAAAGAAAGATTCTACCAATAAAAAAGTAGAAAATAAATAGATTATCTACAAAATAATAACTATACTTAAGAAAGGAGTATAAAATAATTGGCTCATAGTATTATATCAGATAAAGATGCTTTAGAATCTTATAACGAGATTAAAGATCTCTTAAAGGTTCATAACTCAACTCAATCCATTACAATAAATTATAATAATTTAGATGGAGAAACCCAAGAAGAATTGCGCCAAGCAATTCAAAAGGTTTTACATAAAAGATATAACGAATTATCCACAGTACTCAATGGAGTTGGTGAATTCGTAGTTCATAATGGATAGGAGGTATTTAGGTGTTTGAAGATATTATAGCAGAACAAAAAGAAGAACAAGATTATCGTGAGAAACATAATATACCGATTAATCTTACATATCCAAATTCTAAAGAATATGATTATATGACTAAAATAGAAGTTATAGATCTAGACTTAGAATGTAAATTGGATATTGAATCAGGACGTGGTTTTGAAATAACAAAACCACAAGGATCAAACAAAAAAGAAATGAAGAATCCTGAAGGAATTTATTCTTCTAAGTTTGGTCAGAAATTGGGAGACCAAAACCCATTTGCAGATAGATATTCTTGTGAATGTGGTTATCTTAAATCACATATTAATCATGGAATCGAATGTCCAATATGTAAAAAGATATGCCGATTCGTTGATGATGACTTTGAGATATTTGGATGGATAATATTAAAAGATAAATATCATTTAATACATCCAAAATTTTATGATTCATTAGATTATATTTTTGGTGCATCAAAATATAATATAGAACGTAAAAAGATTAAAGGATCGAAGTTACAAAATATAATTCATTATTCTCCAGATGTAGATGAGCATGGTAATAATGAAATACCTTGTTCTTTTAAACCAGAAAAAGAACCATTCTATGGAATTGGAATGATGGAATTTTATGAAAGATTTGATGAGATTCTGGATTATTATATTAAATTATATCCAAAGAAGATTGAATATTATAATGAAATTCAACATTATAGAGATATAATATTTGTTCATTCTATTCCAGTATTTACAACACATCTTAGACCATCTGATATTAAAGATGGTTATATGTATTACGAACCAACTAATGGTTTATATACAATTATAAACAATAACGTTGCTCGTATTAATAAAGATAAAAAGAAGATGGATAATGATCCAAAAACAAAGAATTTAAAATTATATGATACTCAAATGAAGTTTAAGGAATTAACTGATGAAATCTTAAATATCCTTTCTGGAAAGAAAGGAGTACTCCGCATGCTTGTGGGAGCTTAATTATTAGGCTGCTTGTATTTTATACAAGTACTATTCTTTCTAAAACTGGGAAGCCCTAAAGTTCGACAGGGTAATCAGTTACGAAGACCTATATTAATATAGGTTGTGTTCAACGACTAGTTGGTAACAACGTAGAGCCAAGTGGTGCAGCATTATTAGTCCCAATGTAAGTCTGCTTAAATCGAAACGGAAGACATCTATATTATAGATGCAAGATATAGTCTAGTATCCAATTATAATGATTGGGAAGTTCATAAGAGAACTGCATAGATTAACGACCTATGTGAATATAACGAGATATAATTATGCATGTAGAGCGGTTATAGCTCAAGATCCTACTTTAAGAATAGATCAAGTTAAATTACCTTATACAGAATTAGTTATCTGTTTACAACAACAGATAGAAAACATATTAATGAGATCATATAATATATCTCCATCTGAAGCTTATGATTGGTGGAAAAATGCTATTGCAACATATGATGAGAGGATAGGAGAAATAATCAATATGATTATAAAGTCCTGTCCTAATGGTGGTATACCGGTGATAATTAATAGAAACCCCACAATTTTATTGGTAGTAAATTTATTAAAAATGATTAATTTATTACTATTGGTTGAATTTATAGTAGACTCGCAAAATATTATGCTATAAATTGAAATGCATTTAATTGCTGGAACATGCTTAATTGTATAATCAGCAGCGAAGCCTATATTAATATAGGAACGTTCAACGACTATCTGAAGAGTTAGAAATAACTTAAGGTTAGAGCCAAGCGGTAGGGCATTTGGGGTAAGTAAGTCCCTTTAAATCGAAATGGTGCAGATTCAGCGAGTGAATTAAGATATAGTCTCGACGTCTAGGTAACACCTAGAGAAGTTCATAAGAGAACTGCTATAGAGTAGCGACCTATAGTGAAGATAACGAAATTATGGAAGTATACTGCAGGTATACTGTATAGGATTTACAAAAACACTTACTATGAGTATTTCATTACAAGTGTTAAAACCATTGTGTGCAGATTTTGATTAAAATATAGTCTCGTATTATAGGAATATAGTGCGATAAGATCTCTGAATTGCTGGGAAAGGCTAAAGCTCTCGTGCTTAGAAATAAGAATCGAAAGATAGAAATAAAGTAGAGAGATGATATATGGTGAAATAAAAGCTTTGTAAAAAGTCCTAAGTATTAATAACAATGTCTAATCAGCAGCCAAGCTTAATTGAAGGTTCAACGACTATCCTGAAAGGGAGTAGGGTCTATTTATATAGATTCGAAGTGGAGATCCACCCCAACTGAAATAAGTGGGTGATGATATAGTCTGGGCGTCTAGGTAATACCTAGAGTTAACATAACGGGTGATGTATTAAATATTTTCCATATACTTAATACAGAATTTCTGCATAGATGTGAAATTGTATTTAATCCTAGAAATGCAATGTATATTAGTAAGATAGATGGAAAGTTTAATAAAGATGTAATGGTTCAAAGAGATACAATTATTAATTCTAATACTTTAATTAGATTAGGAAGAAATAATTATTCTCAAGAAGATCTTGATAAAATTGAGAAGATTAAAAAGAAACAAAAGAAATACTTCGATAAAGAAGAAGATATTGCTTAATATATTATCCTTGGTGGAGAAATCTACCAAGGATATTTATTTTTAATAAGGAGGATTATATTATGTCCGATAGTACATATATAATTAACGACCCAGATATAGATGAAAAAGTTTTAATATATTTTAATGATAATGTAGATGATAAATCTGCAGTAAAATTAATTACAGATATTAGTAATTCTAAAAATAATCATTATACTATAAATATCTATATATCATCTCCTGGTGGTAGTGGTAGATATGGATTAACAATTGCAGATTATATTGAAGAATGTAATAAGGCTGGATTTGAAATTAATACTTATAATTTTGGTAATTGTTCATCATCTGCTATAGCAATATTTATGGCTGGAAAGAATAGATATATGTTAGATCACTCTAGATTTACTTTCCATGAAATTGCTTGTAATATTTCTAAGCAACCATTTGGAGAAGCGGTAGAAAATATGGAAATCATTAATCGTGTCCAGAATGATTACTTTGAATATATTAAAGAGAAATGTCATTCTGTAGATCATGAGATGAATATTGAAGAAGTAATTAATGAGTGTTATAATGGTAAGACTAAAACCATATATAAGAATAAAGCTGCTTTATATGGTATAATTACTTCAGAAGAATTTAAGTTTTAAATATAATCCCAGTATTTTTATACTGGGATTTATTTTTTGTCACATTATTCTTTTTTGATTGTATACTATATACTTGATAATGATTGAAATAAATACGAAAGGAGATTTAATATGTATTATCAAGACATAGAGTATATGAAGCCAATAACTTCAGGTACAGAAACTTATATAAAGGATAAGAAAATGATAGATTTTCTTAATTCTTTAAAGAGTTCTAAGCTCAGAAGAATTCTGAGATCATATGTAGAAGAGAAATGTCTCTTCAAAGATTATACATATGATAATTTGGTAGAAGATTTTAAGTATCATATGGAGCATGATACTGGTAATTATTTTCTTCCAGAATTTAATGACAGACTTGAAAATATTATGGAGATGCTAATTGGATAAAAAATAGGAGGCGTATATGAGTATTAATGATGTGGTGAAAATAGACGAAAAGCAAGGCGAGTTTTTCAAAGTAAGAAACTATAAAAATGGTAAGCAAATTACCATGGATTATAGTAGAAAATATATAGAAGATCTGATCTATAATGGATCAGTAATAAAAGAAAAGAAAAAAGGAAAAGGAATAATAATAAAGGTATAAAGGAGGAATTAAAATGGAATTAATAAGTAAAGCTTCTATGTATAGTGAAGCTAAAAAGAAAGCTTTAGAGGGAGCTTTTATAGAACGCTTTCACTATAGCGTAGAAAAAAGATTGCTAAATAAATTCGATTCAAAATTATATCCTGGAAATACAAAAGTATTATCATCATCGTTATCTGATGATGGTACTTTTCATTGTTTTGATCAAGAAGAAAATGAATATATTGAAGCTATGTCTATGTTTTTTAAAGGGAAAGATAATTATTTTCATTATTTTGATCAAGAAGAAAATGAATATATTGAAACTATATTCATGTTTTTAAAGAGGGAAGGTAATGGAGAAGAAGATATATTATTGTCCTCTTCAGAAATTGATATAATAGATTCCGAAGAACAGAATTTATGTGTACCATTTGAAGAAGTAAAAGATCAAAAAGATGTAAAACTTATATCTTTTAATGATAAGAATATAAAGGAAAAATTTGATTGTAATATATTAACATTTTCTATCACAACTAATGTAGAAACTGTACAAGATGATACACATTCAACAATAAGAACATATTCTGATATGTTCAAAATTCCTGTAGATTGTGAATGTTATATTAGTATTGTGCAATGTGCTGACGGTACGTTGCCAATAATATTAGTATCTGAAACTAATTATTTGGTAGAAGATATTGAGGATTTGATCTTTGAAGGTAACATAAAAAAGAGAACATACAATTCTTATTTTCATCCACATAATTACCAGAAACAACAAATAGAAACTATAGAAAATGTTGTATATGGTAAACCATATGATGGTATGAAAAAGATGGAATTTGAAGAGAATATCATTGATGATAAATATATTACTAATGATAAACTTTCGTGTCAAAAAGATAGAGATGGTAATGTAAGAACTGTATTTCTTGATGAATACAATTTTGCAACTTATAGAAAAGACGAATGTGAAAATCCTGCTATAAATGAATCATTTAAAAAGCAGGATGATATTTTATCTATTGATCTTATTGATTATATAGATAAAACTGATCCTTTTAATTCACTTAATGTAGTAAGTGGAAAGGTATCTTTAAAATGGTTGAAGAAAAATTATCATGGAATATCTGATATAATTTCATTTCTTTCTAATATAAATGAGGATGATGAACGATTTGAATTATTAGATATTGATGATCCTAATAAAACCATAGTAAGATTTGAAAATTTTGATGGTTCATTATTTATTCATATGATAATAAATTTAATTGATAAAAATACTCAAGAAGTTTTTTATAAATTAAATGATAGATTATTCTATACATTATATTGCAATGGATACCGTATAGATATATCTCAGAAAGAAGATGAAGAAGGTATTACTGTTTATACTGCAACTCCTAGAAGAATAATTAATAAATCTAGAGATTGTACATTATTTACTTTCAAAGAGAATTATTGGATTAATGTGGATAATTCTAATCATATTATAAATACCAATCTTCCTATAGAAGGAAAGATGGAAAAATATAATATGTTTGGAATTCCTGAATCTTTCTAAGGAGGATAACATGAGTAGTAAGATAAAAAGATTTTTCATATCATTATTCCTTACAATAATAATATCTATATACATAGCATTTGGTTGCTATGTATTGGATATAATACATTGGAAATTAAGAGATTCTAATATATTTGTACAAATGTTTGGATCTCTTCTAGTTATAGGTATATTCTGTTTACCGCTTACAATAAACTTAATTAAAAAATATAAAGATGGTGGTGAATAGGAATGAAACAACCTAAGCTAGTATTATTAATAATATTAGCTGTTGGATTATTGGTTGGAATAATGTTTGGGATATTGAGATTTATGTTTATATTAATATATGATTTTGATATTCCTAGATCCAAAGTTGTATTTGGATTTATAATTATTCTAGCTATAATTCTACTAGTATTAAAAATAATAGAATACAAACAGAATAAATCCAGGGATTAAGTTCCCTGGGTTTATTTTTTATAAATACTATTATAATGGTAGAAAATGTAAATTATTACATCTCTTTTTACTATTCTGTAATATAATAAATCGAGGTGATATTATGGGAGTACAGGATATACAGAATAGCCAATTTTGTAATGAAAATACATTAAATATATTTTCCGATGCTAGTATCATTGGAAAATCAGGAAATTTTAAAGGATGCTACGGTGTAGTTGCCGTAGTAAAAGACGATATTATTGATCAAACTTATAGAATGGTTTCTTATACAACTAATAATAATTCAGAGATAAAAGGGATCAGAGCTGCATTAGATATTGCAATGAGATATAGATTTCAATTTCCATTTATAAATATATTTTCAGATTCATTAATATCAATTAATGGATTAAAATCTTATATTCTTGGATGGAGATATAATCCTAATGATGGATGTTTATATACTAAAATGAAAAAGAAAGTTGTTAATCAAGAAATATTCATAGAAAGTTATAGAATATTAAAAGAATTAGAAGCAGCACCTTGTATGATATGTTTGTATCATCAACCTGGTCATGTAGAAAATGGATATAATAATCTTGTTAAAGCTGCAGATACTTTTAGAAAAACAAATGTAATTCGTGGAAATATTGATCTTAATTTTATGAGATATATTAGTACTTGGAATAATTATGTAGATAATACATCTAGAAGTATGCTTAGAAGAAATAAGAAGAATGAACAAGAATTTATAGATCCATTAATATTCACTGTACAGCAAGGAGATACAGGTTGGTTATAATATATTTCAATGAAATACTATATATTTGGAAAGGAAAAATAATATGACAGTAGAATATTTCGTATCACCTTTATCAAGATTTTCAGAATGGAAAACAGGCAAAATCACCGAAGGTGCTCTCACAGGTTATACCTATGAGTATCGTGATATTATTATTGAGCCTGACAAAATCTTACCTAAAGGTGCATTGATTTATGTAAAAGATCGAGGAGCAGATGATGAACCTTGGCATCTTGCCAGATACGATAGATACACAGGTGAATTGTATGCACATTTGGTTGAAGATCCTTCTTGTGGTGGCGATTGGAGATATGCACTTATTCCTGCTAATATTATTACTGATGTAGCAAAAATGCCTTCTGCTGAAGAACTAATTACCACCATGGCTAATAAAAATAAATAAATTATGTACTGAATTTTTAGAAATAAAAAGGAGAAAGAAGAATGAGTAGTATTAAAAATATAAAACACAAATTAAAACGTGGGTTGGCGCTTACTATGAAAGAGAGCTGGGATTTGGCTGAATATATCAAGATATTAGAGCAACAACCAAACCGATGCGATAGTTGTATACATTCTGAAGAACAGGATGGTTCAAATTGCTATGAATGTGTTAAGGGTATGGCTGATAATTTTGAAGCACGACCCACAGATGTGGATTGTATCAGTAGAGCAGAAAGCGAGGATGAACAAAATCGAAGATGTGCGATTAATTATCTAAATGAATTAAAGGAAAGTACAAGTGGGTATGCTGTTAATTGGTTAGATATAGCAATAAAAGCACTTGAGCAACAGCCTTGTGAAGATGTGGGAGAAATATCAGATGGATATCACACATTTAATCAGTTATATCATCAAAGAGCAGTTCTATTTGCATGTATTGTAAAACAGAATAAAAACAAAGCTTGGAAATCCTTTAAACATTCAGACGGAAAGTATTGTTTTGATAGTAATGGGGAATGGTTTATTGTTGGAGTAGATACACCACTAGGAAGTTATACATACCATTATGCAAAAGAATATTGGGATATGTTTGATTGTCAGGAGTTAGAGTGTGGAAAAGAATGGGATGGACACACAGAAGAAGATGTAACTAGAATACTATCATTACCATGTATAGAAAGTGATGTATTACAAAGTACAAACTGGATTCCTATTTCCGAAAGGCTACCAGAAATACATCGTGATGTACTTTTGTCTTTGAGAAGTCTTGATATAGAAATTGGATTCAGAGCGAAAACAAAACCTTATTTCTATTGCCAAAGTGCAGAGAATTGCTATATTGAGCTTCAAAATGTTCTAGCATGGATGCCATTGGTAGAACCTTATAAGGAAAAAAGCGAGGATGATGAATGAAAGAAATTAAATGTCCATACGACTTAAATCAATTTATTTTAGGTGAGCCAATATTTGAAAATACTTTTCCAAAAGAAGAATGTGATATGCGAAAATTTTATGGAGATTGCTTCCATTGTTTTGCAACCGCGATAGAAAAGCGTGATCATCAACTGACTGATAAGGATAAGGTAGAAAGTGAGGAATAAGATGGGAAGATTGATTGATGTAGACGAAGTAAAGAAACGATATCCAATCATGGAAAATGATTTTGGGATGGTTATAAATGAATCATTGCATAAGGAGCTAGATAAAATTCCAACAGTAGAAGCAATATCCAAAGTTGATATGGTGGCTATATTTGATAAGATAAGAACTGAGATAGAAGGATACAAGTCAACTGCAGATAATGCTATATCGGAAGATGAGTTAAAAATTGAAGGAATGAAAGAAGCATATACAGATTGCCTTGGAATAATTGACAAGTACAGGACAGAAAATGAGGTAACTGCTGATGAGCAATGAACAAAAAGAGCAAGGTATATGCCCAAAATGTGGAGAATGGAACTGGAAGCCACCCGCATACAAAAGACAAAAAGTGTTAGACGAATATGGGATAGAACATTATGTCACATTTTCACTCACAAAATATAAATGTACTTGTTGTAAGACAGTATGGTCAGAAAGGTGGGATTAAAATGAATGAATTAATGAGCAATGATTTGTCCAGTATACATCCAGTTAATTTCTTTAGAGATAGTGTATTAAAAAGTCCAGATATTGGTAATCCTGAGATTTATCCTATTTTACAACAAATTCAACATATGAGTACTAAAGATACGCATCAAATGCTTCATATCGAAGAGATATTAAAAGATTTTATAATTAATAATGTATCTAATCTTTCTAATACATTTATTATAAAATTATTAGAAGATAATATTGGTAAAGATGAGATGGCTTATCTTGTAGATTTTTATGGTGATTTTGATCTTAAGTCTTATTTATTCGATACTATATCAAAAAATGCATTGTATTCATATGACCCAGAATCTATTTGTAATATTATTGAATCTAATATTATATTTACACTTAACCAATTTGTACAGTTTTATGTAATATATAAATTGGTATATATTAAAGAAGGTGTAGATCTTTATAAGACTCTTTATAAAGAAACTTATGGAGAAAATCCTGATGGTACTATGAGAGAACAAGATAAATATGTTTTCTGTTGTTCTATAATGAATAGTATGATTGAAAATTTGGTGCCAGATATTACAGATTGCTGTAATTCTTTAAAATCAACAATAGAAAATATTAAACTATTATATCCTAGGAGGTAAATGTAAATGGGAATGGAACTAAAAACAGATCCTGACAAGAACATCACTATTATAGCTATTGATAAAGATGTTGATGAAAAGATCAATGAACTTTGTATGAAGAAGAATATGAGTAGAGATTTATTCCTTAAGAAAGCGCTTGAAACATATTCTGTATTTTGTGAGATTGATCCTAATCTTGTTAAAAGAATGAACGATGCTTGTGAAGAACATGGAATGGGTAAATTATTCTTCTTTACAAAAGCTATTGAAAATTATTGCAAGAATCTTGCAAGAAAGAAGAAGAAAGATGAAAAATAAGGAGGTATTATGTTTGACTTATCCAAAAGAAAATACATACCTCAACCAACAGTTAAAGATCTAGTAGCAGTATTAGAAGGAGAGAATCCTGATGCTATATTAACTGTAGACGGATTAGATGAATTTTGTATTCATGTAACCGAAGATAATCATCATGTAGGGATAGATCTATCCGATTTAGAAGGAAACTACAGAGAAGATTATGAGGAAAAGAATATACCTTTTCCTGAAGATTTAAACCAAGATACTCAAAAACCATTTAAAGTTGAGCATGAAATATCTAGAATAGAATGTATAGAATTATTACAGAATATTGTGGATAATGTTTCTCATCAATTTCTATTGAGTCATGGTTTCACGCAAGAACAAATAGACGCTATAAAAGGAGAATAATGATGAGCAACGAAATGAAAATAAATGAGAAGAAATCACTAACATCCAATTTTGATAAGATTATATATAAACAAATACAAGAAGAATCTGAGAAAGAAAATGTTGATCCTATAGTTAGGCCATTGATATTTTGTACAGATTCTGAAAATTCAACAGAACATAGACCTATAATTACGAGTTTTCCAATTAATATGATGTATGATTCTAATTTGGAGCTCATTGATAAGAAAATTCCTATGAAGGATATATTTGATAATGAAATGATAAGAGATGATATTTATTCTGAATTATTCTTTGATCAAAGATTTACAATTATAGAAACTCTTAAGAATATGATTATAGAAACATCATCACTTACATTTAATAATTATTGGAAATTTGTAAATGAAAGTTTACTTCATCTTCCTGAAAAATATGCAATAGAATGTATAAATGTATTTATTTATCACTTAAGATCTAATGAGCAAGAAATTATCAGATTTATTGGAGGATTCGCAACAACAATAGAGTCTGTTCATTTAATTTATGAAGATAAAATGCTTGACAGTGAAGTTTATCATCCATTGTTTACTTATGTAGATCAAAAGTCGATAATTATGTCACAATATATTTCAGGATTAATGGGACAAAGTATATATGAATTTTTATTTGATAAATTTGTTAATAATAGAGATGATATTCTGATTAATATGTTACTTAATGATGGATCTGTAATTATTAAGGGATTATTAGAAGATAATAAATCTGATATTAATGCTTTTATTTATTCATTGATATCTAAAGCTATTTATCCTAGCTTCTATAATCTTACAATGTATAGTATAAATCCTAGTATAGGTAATATACTTTCATCTGGAATTAATTCTTTATTTACGTTATATAATGACGTAAAACATGTATCAAATAAGATATCAAAAGAGGATTAAATAATATACTATAATATTGAATATATAGATTAAAAATATTATAGAAAGGGAGAAATGTAATGTTCAAGACCAACTTTTACACTGGTGAAATGTCTGGAATGGGTAACCAGACTGAACAATTTACAACAGAAGCCGAAGCCACGCAAAATGCTGGCTTCGGTCAATATGCTGCTCAAATGCAGGGATATGTTCCACCAACGACATATGGTCTTGGAGGGAATTATTATCAGCAACAATATGTTCCACCACAAACTGCTTATTATCAAAATCCATATATGAATCAACCTAATGGATATGTAAGTCAACCTTATGGATTTAATCGTAATTATGGTGGTATGTATGGGTATGGGGGATATCAACAAATTAATCAGCAACCACAACAACCTGAACTGTCCCAAGTTTTCATCCCTCCAGTAAATTTATATGGTAACGAATATCTATTACCTTCTGATTTTGAAGATCGTGCTCAAGATATGTTAATAAGATATTATCAAGAAGAAGCAGAATATGAAGGTAAAAAAATAGCCGCGGATGCAATGGCTAGGAGAGAAAATAATTTTAATCCTTATGCATATAATGGATTAAATTATTATGGTAATTCTTTTTATGGTGCACCTTATCAAGTATTTCACAGTAAAGTTTTTGATGAATTAAATGAGATGAAAACAAATGCAAAAAATGCTAGATTAAATTTATCTATGAAGCTATCCAAATTAGCTCATAAAACTATTGGAGACGATGTTTCCGATGAACAAATAAAAGAGATGTATACTGGGAAATATATTGATGTAGAAAATACAATTTATGCTTGTTCAAAACAAGAAGCCTTTCAAAGAATGGTTTCAAGTGATAGATGTGTTCCAGTAGATCCAGGAGCAACTCCATATAGAGAGTATTATTATAATACTTGGAAGAAAATACAAAGTATTCTACCTCAGGATACTCCAATCGAAGAGTTTGGACCTAGAATTAATTTACTGCTCTCCGAATGGGACTTAGAGGAATTAAAAGAAAGGAGAAGAGGATTTGGTCAATCTTACGATTCATCTGCATATAAAAGATTATTAAAAGAAAAATGTGCAGAGAAAGCAGCAAACCAACAAGGATTTAGTCTTATTAGATCTACAGAACCTTTACCAATTACTCAGATAAAGAATAAGATCAAAGAAGAAGAAATAAAACTTGCTAGAGATATGACTCCAGAAGAAAAGACTAAAGCTATGAAAGAAGGTTTGAATCTTATAGGATTACCTTTGTTATCCGATGCGGTATATTTTGACAGTAATGGTCAAATGTGTTTAAAAGCAAATATAGGAAATCATAAAGGTGAAATGTATACTGTTTTTAATGAAAACGAAGCAAAATATGCAAATAAAAGAGCTGCATTTGCTGGCTTCTTGGATAGTATTCCAAAAAGTGAAGAACTGCATGACCAAAAGATTGAACAATATAATGGATATTCTGAATCAGAATTTATGTATAATATGACTCATCCTAAACCTTCAAATGGAGGTGGATAGTAATGATAGATAGAGAATATACATTGAACAGATTAAAATCTAGATCTATGACTCCTCAAGAGTTTAATTATGAGATTTTATCTGCTCCTCCAATTTTTTCTATGTTTACTGCTGAAGATATTCAGCAGTTAAATTATATTGCAAAGTCTGCAGTATATAGTGCTAAACTCAAAGAGAAATATGAAATGATTGATAAAATTATGGCTAATAGAGGATTTGAAAAACTAGTTTCTGGAACTAATAGAGTAGCTTATCAACCAACATTTGCTAATAATTTTATTGTAAAAGTTGCATATGATAGTGTCGCATTAAAAGATTCTATTCGGGAATATAAGAATCAATATCTTATAAAACCGTTTTGTACTAAAGTATTTGAAGTAACTCCCTGTGGAACTTTGGGAGTGTTTGAAAAAGTAAATCCAGTTACTAATAGAAAAGAATATATATCTATGGCTGCAGATATTTATAAACTTCTATCTGAATTTATAATTGGACAATATATTATAGATGATATCGGAACTGAATATTTCAATAATATTGGATTCCGAAATGGATTTGGTGCTGTAGTTTTAGATTTTCCATATGTTTATGAAGTAGATGGAAAAAAGCTATGGTGTAATAAACCTGGAAATGATCATGGATATTGTAATGGAGAAATTGATTATGATCTTGGTTTTAATAAATTAATGTGTAAAAAATGCGGCGCAATTTATAAACCATTTGAGTTGGCAAAGAAAATAGAATACAATAATCCAACTCAATTCGTAAGAGAAAGGAAGGATACAACTATGAAATTTAGATTAAGTGGTGGATCATTAGGTTTAAAGAATGAAGAAGTAGTTACTGGCGATTTTAGAAATCCAGTAAATGCTATTAAGTCTAATATGATGAATAAGAAAGTTGAAAAGCAGCTTGAGGAAGAAAAGAATAAGACAGTTAATGGTGTAGCTGCTCCTAAGGAAAAGGTTGAAGAGCCTGCAGAAGAAGAAAAAGTTGAAGAAGTTGTTGAAGAGGAAGAGATTACTGATCTTGAACCAGTTGATGTGGTTGAAGAGGAGGATGAACCAGTTGATGTAGTTGAAGATGAAGCAATTGAAGAGGAAGCTCCTGAAGAGAAAAAAGAAGTAAAGAAAGCTTTCGAAATCAACGAAGAAGATAGAGGTAAAGGAGATCTTGGATACGTAGATGATAAAGAAGATATTGGTAGATTACTTGCAGAGATTAATAATTTATATTATTATTCAGATGCTACCGATGAAGATAGAACAAAAATTGTACAGAATTGTTGTGAATTTCTTGAAGCTATATTCGCTGACAACCTCGAAATTGTAATTAATATGTTTGCTGATATTCTTAGAAAGAAGAAGAATATTAAGGATGAAATTATTAAAGACTTTTTGGAGAAGAATAGTTGTTCTGTAAATAATCAGTTCATTAAACTTCTTCTTGCTTCTGGAAATTATTATCTTGGAACAGAAATCAAGAAGTGTGGACCAGATGAAGATGGTGAGAATATTGTATTTGAGATAGCTGCATCTATCTTTAAGACAAAGACAGATAAGGTTGTATATGCTGGTGAAGATCTTGAAGCTAATATTGGTAAAGCTATTATCAGTGAAGCTCTTGGATTTAACGATTATGGACCAGCTGAAGAAATTTCAGAAGAGTTCTATGAGTCTGAAGAAGCTGATGGTCTTGATCTTGCTAATGCAGTTACATTATCTAAGAAAGATCTTTTCCCTAATGAGAAGAATGGAAAGATTATTGTAATCAAAAATGATGATGGCTCCTACCTTACATTAAATAACAAGATTCTCGCAATTGATCATATTGATGATAGAAATATTAAAGACATCGCGGTTGTAGCTAAGGATTGGTATGAAGATGCGCTTGAGAAGATTGAATTGCTTAAAGAAGCTCCTGTTGGATCTCTCCCAGAAGAAGAGGAAGTAGTTGAAGAAGAGGAGGCTTCTGGAGAGGAGGAGTAATATGATTTTAAAAGGTAATATTCTTATTACTACAGATAAGAATATTATATTAGAATCTATCCATATGAGACCTGATGTAAAAATAATCAGTCTTGATGAAGATAATGAATTAGGATTAGATCCAGGTATGTTTATACCTGGAACTATCCTATTGCCACCTGTAGAAGCTATAATTGCAGAGGTTGATGGTAATGAAGAGAAATATGATATGATATATTCTGCTCATTTATTATCCGATCCTGTGAAAGAATATATGAGTTCTATTATTGCTTTCTTGTATAAAGGTGGAAACTTATTATTATATTTTCCAAATCAAGAATATAATAATACAATCAAGAAAATGTTATTCTTTATAATGGTTCTTTATGGGATACATATTGGAATCATTGGAGATCCAGAGCCTGATAATACTGTTTGTTATTATGATGCTAATTTGGAAAATATTCAATTGGATTTAATATATTATTATACTAGAATTATAGATTGGCGAGAATATTTATATTATTATCCAGCAAATTTTCCAATTACAGATCAGATGATGAATCTATTAATGTATCAGATTAAACCATATGGAAAAACTTTTACAGAAAAACTCGAAGTTATACAAAGACTACGAGTAGGGATTAAGAAAAATCCAAATCTTATAGCTCCTATACAATCAACGGAGGTGATTTGATATGCTTTATTATGGACATGGAGGATATATTCCAGAGGAATGTAAAGTATTTAATCTAAACTCGTTAAAAGAGGGTTTTCCGAGATTTAGATTCTTATTACCGCCAAATGAATTGGGAAGATATATAGATAGAGATTTTGACATTGCATATTTTAACTATATATTTCAGAATGATGCTGTTTTCATGGAGTTTTTCAGTATTATATTTGAATTATATACAGATAATGATGTATTTGTTATTGTGGATGAGAGTATGGATTGGTCGGAAAATATTTCAGAGAGTTTATTCAAAGCTATTCAACAACGTTATGGATATAATGCTATACGTATCAATTCCTTGGATGATTATCTTTGGAGTAAAAATTCTAATGCTCTCCCACAATTTAATCCCGAATGGGGTTTGTATAATTTGGATATAGATAAAGAGCGATATACATTTTTAATAGAATCTGCTCGATTGAAAGCTGGAGGTGATATGGTCTATGTTAACTAGGCAACAAGGATCTCTGGCTAGAAATAATACATATTTAATAGATCAAAGATTTGTTTCTGGAAATATCATAGAATATGATATTAAACAAGCTAATATTAATATACTTTATAAATATGGAATTATTGATCTAGAAAAATATAATTACCTAGCAAATCTCCCTAAAATGAATAGGGAGATAATTGTAGGTAATATGATTAGTTCAGATAAAGAAATCTATAAAACTATTCAAAAAGGAATTAAAGAAGCAAAACTTAATTTATTTGATGCTAATAATATCAAAGAATATGAAGTTATAAGAATAGCTAATGATGCTGTTTATGTAAATAGAATAAATGGATTAAAAATAACTCAATTCGACAATATACAATTTGTCCCAAAGTCCGTTTCAACTTGTTATTTAAATCTTAAAAATATTTTATTCTTTATAAACTTTGGATCTCAAATAAATGTAGATATTAAGGGTCTGGGCCCGAATTATGATATTCATGAACCTTTAATAACTATTATAGTTAATATAATTTCTGAACTTCAATATGATGGTGTAAAACCAGCAATGAAATCTTTAGAAAATTTTATAGATGATTATCTAAATAAACGGTTGGGAGTTGAATATTATAGAGAATTAAATCCAGAAGCTGGTTTTAGAGTAACTGGAGGAAAATTCTTATTATCAACTATTCCAGTACTTTACGATGAGATTGATATAGGTTATAACTTATATTTACTTAGAGAACTATCATCTATTCTCTACGAAATTTATACAAATACTTATAGAAAAATTTAAACCTATACTTGGAAACAAGTATAGGTTTATTTTTTTTTGTAATTCTGAATATTTTTAGTTATATATTATATATCTGATATGATTATAATATTCATATTTAAATGGAATAAAATAAATGTAATGAAAGGAGCATTATAAATGAGCAAAAGAGTAACTTCAAATCAAATGTTCTTTGAAAGTATTCAAGATATTATTGAAGCTTCTGAGGAACAATTAAGACCACTAATTGGTAGAAGGTTCACCAATGAGGAAAGAGATTTGGTAAGGAAATTTTTCTTCCACTATTTCGATATTCCAGAAGAAGAACCTGTAATAATTACAAAAAGGACTTGGATGATTTTCTCTAATAGACTTGTTATTCTATTTGAAGAACAGATTAAGAAATTTGATAATCTTCTTGATGAGATCGTTCTTCTTAAACAGGCAGATCCAAATGTAATATTTGGATATACTGAGGATGGAATGACTATCCATGATTTCAATGATAAGTTATAAAATTAATAAACAAGAACTGGACTCAACATCCATGTTCTTGTTTATTTTTTACAAATTTGCTTATTTTTAAATGATACTAGCTACATCTAATTAATTGGTTCTAGAATAAATGATTTTTATAAAAAGGAGATACTAAAATGATACTTGATTATAATGCACTTAAAAAGACTATTGTTAAAAATTGTAAACAAGATAGTGTTAACTATTTAAACTTTTCTATCAATGGTAAGAAATTAGATCAAGCTGTTTCTAATTATGGACTAATCTTTCTATACAATAATTTTAAATCTGAGCAAATTACATCTGCTAATATTCCATTAGTTGGTGAATATTTTAAGAGAGATAAACTGGCGTGGTTTAATAGATCTAGACATTTTATGACTATAAGTTTTGTAGTTGAAGATAAGTTAGATGATAAGGGTAGAGAATTAGTTGAGATGCTTAAAGATGAAAATAGATCAAAAGATCCATCTTTCGACAGAGCAGATATAGTAGCAGAACTTTTAGCATATTATCCATGCTATAGTGCTACAATAGTTTCTTATAGATCAGAAGATCCAAATAGGATTGGAAAGAACTCTTATACCGTAATGATAAGAGCAAATTGTGTTGCTATTAGAGATGAAGAATATCAATATTATAATGATGATATGTAAAAGATTTCAGGAGTAGGATGTTATTCCTACTCCTTTATTATTGGTTATATAATGTTGTACTTTGGTTCACATATATATAATTTGACAAGTTTGGAGGTGAGAATATGGCTTATTCTGTAAATGGAAAGATCTATACAGATCATCCTTTGATGGATGAAATAGTAGATTGTTGTAAGACTATATTTAAGGGTATAGTCGTTAAAAACGAAGCTTTAGCTTTAAGTTATGAAACAGATGAGTCTTTAGAAGAATCTAGAGAATATATTCGAATAGTAGAAAATCTAGAATCTTTTAATACTTTTCCATTTACATACCCAATGCTTGCCAGTTTCAAGAAAAATGGAGTGAGAGTATTCTCGGATGACCAAATAGAAAATATTCTAGATGATAGATATCTTATTCCTGAAGAAATAAGAGATGAAACTTTAGAATATTGTAGAATATATTATATTAATAATTATGAAGAAAGAAATAATTATTATAGAAGTCTTGCAGGTTTACCTCCATATCCTGGAACTGCATATAATATAAAGAGAGAACGTTCAGACTCTCAATTTAATATATACATATATGAGTCTGATTTCCCTTCAGACTATGATACATCACATATAGATTTTACCCAACCTATACATTTACAATCTCCAGATGATATTTCTATTCTTCAATATACTGGAGTAATGGATAGTATTATTTCTGAATATAGAGGATTTAATTATTCTTATCTTAGATGTCTGGGTTACAAAGCTATTGATGTATATAAAGCTAGAAAAGCTATAAAATGGGAAATACTTTATATTCCTACAGTAGAACAACTTGTACAACAAAGATTCGAAGAGCTTTATAATATAAATAGATCAATATATCTTAAGAGAACTTATCAAGATGCTATGGCTATTGGTTCAGCACATTATGATGAATCAATGATTATTCTTTTATTATGTCAAACATTTAATGATCTTGTGGTAGATGTTCCAGAATGGTATATAAGAAGAGATATATTTGATATTAGATCTGTACAATATTTCTTAGAGTCTTTTGGTGTGGAATTCTTTGAAGAGATTCCACTTAAATATCAAGTTGCTATTGTAAAGAATCTTAATAAGCTTATAAAATATAAATCATCAGAAAGAAATAATAATGATATTATTGATTTATTTAATCTTACTGGTACTTATATTTATAAATACTTCTTATATAAGAAGAAAGATGAGAAAACATCATCTACAGATATTGATAAATATGATCTTGAATTTATCAAGGTTAAACAAGGTGATTCATTTGATAAATATATAGATGATAATATCTATAGATATAAATATGATGATCTTACAATGGATGATAAATACTGGGATGGTGTTTATAAAGAATGGAATAATGAATCTGATAAAACATTTAAAGAGAAACTTCATGAAGAAATAAGAGATGAACATATTAAAGATGTTGATTTTACTGTTGAAGGTACTAAGTATATGTCTATTGATTATGAAGTAGATATGAGTAAGTATAAATATCAAGTAGAATATTTCTTTAATTATCTTTTAGATTCTCAAGTTGATTCTAATGATGTAAGAATAATTGTTCCTTCAATTAATATGGATACTGAAGTTACTTTATCTGGTGTATTTATATTATTATATTTATTATCATTATCTTATGATGATATTCCTGATAAAGTAATTAGACCTTTCGATAGATCTAGTCATCAATTAAATATTACAACTCCTAGAGTTGAATATTATGATCAATTATATACTGATGATGGAGATTATGATGATTATCTTAAATGGAATGAAATATTTGGAGAATATCGTCCTCCAGCACATTTTGATACTCATCAATTTGATTTCGGTGGTGTAATTAGATCTGGTCATATTATGGATGATGATCAAGAATTTGAATTTGGTGATATATCATATAACTTAGATTATTTACAAGGAGATTATGATTTCGAAGAGATGTTAGATCCTCCAGATATTGAAGGATTATACGACTTTAATAATCCAGAAATGCATGATGGTACTGAACCTGAAACTACAGATTATGGGCTATATGATTTTGGAATTGTAGAAAAGATTACTCCTTTAGATGATGATAAAGTTTTCGATTTTTATGATATAGAAGATCCAGATACAGAATATATTGATTATGATTTTGATGATCTAGTTGATGAAGAACCATTGGATGAAGATGATGGATGGGATTTTATGCATCCATTATATTCTGTTCCATCTGAATGGGAAGTTTTAGATTCTGAATGGGATTTTAATGATCTTGCAGATCTTGATCCTGATGAATTCTGGAGACAATTCTTCCATCCAAAGCATTGGGAAGGAAAAACTTATATAGAAAATCAAGATCCTGAAGCTACAGCTGAAGGCTATAATAGCTATGAAGTTTGGGCTGAAAATTATCTTGATTGGGCTAAGAGAAGAGTTCCTGAAACTTTGGAAACTTCATATGATAGAGTTTTTGGATTTAATAATGCTTTGGAACCTCAAGATATAGAAGATTTCTTAGAGGTTATAGAGAGAAGAATTAAACCTTATAACTTTGAGAAAGGATATACTGGTTATTCTTATAAAACAGTATTAAACAATGAAGGTGATGTCAGATATTATGAGATTACTTATGAATATGATGAACTGGTTTATGATTATGATGAGTATATTCAATATGTAAATCCTGATGGAGATCTCAATTCATATAATGATTGGGTTGAAGATCAGAAATATCATTTCTTACTTAAGAATCCTAGAGGACCTTTAGGTATAGCTGGATTTAGAATAGTAAAGAAATTAGATACAGTTGAAGATATAATGGAAAACTTCGATATTAATACTGAATGTTATAATGATCTTAGAAATAGAATTATGGATTCAGATAATAGAGATGAAAATTTAATGCTTAATTATGTATTCAGAACACTTTGTACTAGACAATTTGATTATCATTTCTATGAAGTTGGCAATGAAGTAGTTCAATATATTAGTCAAGTATTAAAAGATAAAAGTTATATTCTTTATAACTTCTATAATCAACTTATATCTGAAACTAATGTAGAAGCTCGTAAAAATAATATTAGATCAGTAATGAATGACATTATTGGAACGCTTGAATATTATATTACTGGAGATAATGTAGAGTTTATTTATTCTACATTTACTATATCTTCTTTCAGTGCTTTATTACATTATCTATATCTTATGATTAATTTCTTTAAATCATGGAAAGTATATTTCCTTGATCCTGTTGTTACTATTAATACTAATGATAGATTAGAAAATGGTAATAATTATGGTTCAGGAATTGATAGTTTGGCTGAGATTAAACTTAATTACTGGCATGAAGATAAAGAATTTAAAGAAGATACAATTAGTGTAACTGGAGTTCATCAAGTAGATGAAAGATATAATGAAGTAATAAAAGAAGTTCTTGATGTTTATGGTCATTTTGATCCAGATCCAGAAGATGATTATGATTATGATGGATATACTGTAGAAGAAGCTTTCGCTGAGTATAAAGATGCTAACGGTGGAGTAGTTGATGCTTCTCTTAATATTCCATATAAGATGATTAATGGTGGAAAATCTTATGATAAACTATTAGATATCTGGGATCTTGATGGAGCTGGACCTTTAGAAATGCAAAACTATCTTAGAGTTGATGGTGGAGGTGCTTATCATGCAGATGATTTGGTTACTAGAAATAGTTTCGACAACTTGTATACATTCATGATTAATGGTGGTAGTGCTGGAACTAATCAATTCTGGACTAAGAGTATGCATACTAGAGTTATTGATAGACAAATAGAACAAAAAGCTCTTGTTTCTGATCAAGATGGTAATGTAATCGTAGAAAAAGAAGATGGATTATATTTACAACAAGCTTGGGCTTCTTGGAAAGAATTTGATGATATTAGAGATGTTGGTGATAGAGCTTTTGAATATATAAATTATGTAATGGAAGTATTATATGATGATCTTGTTGTTGTTACAGATGATCAGTTATTAACTCAAAGAATAAATGAATTAGTTGCTGATGAACTTTCTGATATGAGAAAGGTTGCTAATTATGTTGATAATATAGAACATCAAGAAAATGTATACAAACAATACATAGATAAATATATAGAAGATCTTACCGACGAAATTGGAAAATTCTCTCCATATTCTTGGGAAGAATTTTAATTAAAATAGGAGGTTTATAAAAATGGATGAAAAGATCATATCTTTAAACGATAAACATTCTATTAGAGATATAGTTACTAACAAAGATTTAACAGATAGACTTGGTGGAAAAGTAAAAAAGACCAAAATAACAATCACAGATCATGATACTGGTGAAGTACTAGGAGAATATGAGAATAAAGTTGTAATTTCAGGTTCTATGTTCTCTGGTTGCAGGATTTTTGGTATTGATTCATCACTTATTCTCCCAACTTATAATGATGAGATGCATTTTGATAAAGATCAAGAAAAACTTCTTAATTATAATAGTTCTATTGTTCAGTTATTCTGTGTTGGTGATGACGGATGTGGTAGTACACAAAGAGATGTATATCCTGTTAATTATACAGATCGTATTAAACCACTTACAGATCTTGATAATATAGAATTAGGATGTATTTATCCTTTCAGATTCCAGAATGCTGATGATGATTTACCAGAACAATTAAGAAGTTATTATTTTGGTAGAAAAACTTATTCTGATAAAAATAAGATTGCATATTACTTTAAGAAATTTGATACTACACCAGAATTACATGTAATGTATGCTGATGGTACTCAGGTTGATGATAATATGTATAATAGTGATACCGATCAGATTGCTGAATGCTATGTGGAAACTAGACTTAGAATTACCAGAAATGATCTTAGAGATTTCTTTGAACAGATGATTGGTTGGGAAAATGCTAGAATATCTACATTATCACTTTGCTATGCTTGGGAATTTGAAGATCCAGTTACAGGATATAAATTCTATCAAGATATTTATCCATATACAAAACTTAACTTCCCAGTTGAGTTTTTAGTAAATCTGGATAAAGCTATAGACTTCAATTATCAAGTTTATTATTAAAATTTTACTAACAATAAATTAAAGTTAGTGTTATTTTCATAATTACATTTCTCTAAATTTGGGGTAGTCTGTGGTGGGACTACCCCATTCCTTTTGAAATTATATTTAAATATAATAATATACTATAAATATGGTAAAGATTGAAAATTAATAATATAAAAAGGAGAAATAAAAATGAATAAAGAAAATAAATGTAGATATCTTTGTCCTTGTTGCTTTCAAGATTCTGGGATAAATGTAAAGAATCGTCCTAGAGTAGAATTTAATATAGATAAAGATACTGAAACAGAAACTGTATTGGAAAAAATTCAGTTTGTAACTTCTGCTTATTTAGATATATGGGGTACATGTCCACATTGTGGAGAAGAAGTACAATTCTTAGATATCGATGAGGGATTTGTAAGAATTCTTCAAATAATGAATAATGAGAAAAACTATAATACATTGTTTTGTTGTGAAGGTCATAAAGATGATCCAAATAATCATGATATCCCATATTTTGTATTTGAAGCATTCTGGGGTGATAAAGAATATTATGAAGAAATTTTAAATATTGTTCCAGATGGTTGGGAAATATATAGAACTCCTATTAATGGAGCAGGATTTTCTAATTGTTATACAATATCTATGTATTGTAGAGATATTTTCAAATATCCATTTTATATGATATCATTAATGGATTTTGTAAATAAATTACCCAGGGGTAGAAATATGATTAAATAAAGGAGAAAAAGAACTATGAGTAAAGTAAGAAAGGCGTATGTACAAGAAGAATTAACATTAGAAGATATCTTAGAGGCAAAAGATATCTTTATAACTTATGGAAGAGATGGAATATTCTATTTAAATTTTGATAATTGGGATGTTCCAGAAAAAGCTAAGATATGGTATAAATTTAGTATTAATCCATTTGATATTGACTTCTTGAAGATAGTAAAGATAGGTGAAGGATTTTTAGATATGTATAAATCTGGTTATGTAGATTTAGATATAATATTCAAATATTTGAATATTAGTTCAGATATTTATAGTACTAGAAATTCTATATTAATATATCATGTTTTCTTTGAACATGATACTGTAAAAAATATTGTAAATAAATTACATGATGAGATTATAGATGATAGTCTTGGTGTTATTAATATTACAAAAGTATATAATCTTAAGAATAAGATTAAAA
>Ga0247611_10001778_pt1 | contig 37538 bp, 44 predicted proteins | sample 177DNAGHGhighgp2_FD_192422 | JGI IMG/M metagenome (GOLD analysis project Ga0247611, IMG submission 192422) | Sheep rumen microbial communities from Palmerston North, Manawatu-Wanganui, New Zealand - 1770 DNA GHGhigh gp2 | ecosystem: Host-associated > Mammals > Digestive system > Stomach > Rumen... | reverse complement strand
TTGCATTTTACAAGTTCTTTCAAAAAGTTTTCCTCTGAAGGAAGAAGTGCGCGTAATTCTTTCATTTTGTGTTGTATTATTTGTTTTTCAGTGTTTGCACATTGAACCAATCTTGAAGTCTCTTGTTTGTTTCTTCATAGTTCTTGTTCAACTCGAAAACACTATTCTCTATTAATGCTATTTCTTGTTGTACAAGTGGCGTATTATGTTCAAGATAATGAGTTTCTCCAAATGCGAAGCATTTAGAGATAAATGCATTTTCAAAAGGCGAGTTATAGTTGCTGTCATCATGGAAGAACTGTTGGAAATAATCATTGCCAAAAGTAATAGAGAATCTTCCGCGTTGAGATTCGTTTTCGGTATGATACCACAAGCATCCGTTCATCAAATAACAGTTTGTGACTTTGGGTGATAAAATTGTAATTATCAGAGCCAATTTGTCATGAAATGATAGCAAATGTGCTTGGTTCGAATAATCTTCTAGTTTTTCGCGATTAATGGAACTCCAATGGATTAAAGCATAAACGGCATCGTTCTGTTTCTCACGTTTAGAAAGATCGTCATAATAGCCCTTGTATATTTCAGTTTGTTTGTATGCTTTGACAACATCTTCTGGAATGTAATTCTCGATGAAACGTGCGCCAAATGGTTCTGTGATAAAATCTGGTGTTCTCATCTCTATATCTTCATCCATTAGAAGTAAAGGAAGTGGGTCAATGACAAGACGGTATATTGCCACGGCTCCAATACATTCTTTAAGGTATCTTTCAAAGTCACATTGAAGTTTTCTGATATGTTTTGTGTGATAATCGGCAGTTCGGCCGTGATAGGTGTAAAATGTGGTGAAGCCTTGCTTGTGAACATATTTGTCAATTTCAAGTTGAGTTTCCCGAAGTTCTTTAAAGTAAAACGACAGTTCTTCCTTTATATTTTTGTAATCAGGATCCTCTTTCTTCAATTCTTGAATCATCGTTGCTTTCTCAAATCCTTTTTCCCAATTGTTCCAGCTTTTAATTTTATTTTTGTCGGAAGATAGATATATACCACTGAGGGAGAGCTCTATGGTTTGTCGTAACGAATAAAAAGCGCAATCAAAGAATCCCATTTGAAATACTTTTATGGCATTTATAAGCATCATACAGGATTCATTGAGCGTCATGTTTGCGATTTGGGCGTCAATGATGCCGTTACTAGACATCGTCAAAAATTCAATGTCTGAAATATAGTTTTCCCCTTGGGGGAAATCGATAGGTGCCACTTGGTAAAAAGAGCTGTGAATAGTTGTTTCGTGATTGTTGTCCATTTTAGTATTCAGTATCTATTTCCCAATTCTTTATACTGAGTCGTTCAATATATTTTACGACTTTCTTCTCATCAGCAAGTTCTTTTGTGCGAATAAATTCAAAGTGATGTCTTGTCCATACATCGTGTAGATTAATCCTTTCCACATTCCGCAAGTGTCGTAATATTTGTAGTCTTGATTCTTCATCACGAGTAAAGAAAGTGATACGTTTCCCAGTCTGCTTGGATAGGTTTTGAAATAGACCAGAAAAATACGGCGCATCCATACCTCCCAATGTTAATCCAAAGAAAGTGATGTTTGGAGCATTGTTTAATATATCCGCAATTTGAGGAGGATTGTAGTGAGGAGAAGATGTTTTGTAAAGGAAGTCGTTATCTTTTTGTATTTTAAGATTATTATATGTGTATCTTTCACCCACACCCAAGATAATATTATGCTTCTGTAAATTCCCGTGTATATGATACGGTGAGAATAATGTTTTTATACCAATTCTTCGTGCTATATCTTGTATATTTGTATAGTTAAAAGTAATAATTACAGGTATGGAAAAACTATTTAAATGAGCGTTCAACACGCTTACCGCAGTAGAACTAGTATTAATGGCTCCCTTCTCTGATTTTGAAAGAAAAAATTCCAAACTATTTACTATGCTATCAAAATCATCTTTATCTTTTGACGGAAAGTATTTCGGTGTTTTAATGTCACCATTATATGACCGAATCGCATATTCGCCAAGTTTCTCTTCAAGATCCATCCAATTGTTTATGCTGCGCTCGTTTTCAAGGAAAGCACCCATCAGCGTTTTTGGTTCGCGAAATGGCCAAAAATCACTTCTGTAATAATCGCTATACGATGTTTTTAATTCTAAATCCAAATCGAAACCGTTGCCAATGATTAAAACGTCTTCTCCTTGAAATAGGGATTTGTCTTCGATTACACTGTGTTCCATAATGATATTTTTTGCAAAGATACGATTATTATTTCAAACCAACAGGCTTATTTTTCAACAGAGAAAAGGTTATTACATAGAACCCACGAAGAAGGATGGAAGAAGAAACACTGAAGAATGTGTCGCTATGGGAGAGTATAAGTGCGTTTTTCGCTTGATTGTTTTTTCTTCGGCGGAGTGTCGTATATATCATCGTTCCAATTGGTGGGTTTCTCCTGTTCGGCAGAACTTGATGGCTATTCCCTTATTATTAAAACTCTTTTCGATGGCCTGACGTTTGGTGTTGTTCTTGGGACAAGTGTTTGAGAATACAGCAAAGACCATTCGTTTCGCTCCATCGAGACGGAGTGGCATCTTAACTATGGTGGCTTTCAGTTGATTTACAGCTGTGCTTGAATCACTGCCTTTTAACTTGACGAAATATTGGTCAGCATATTTCTCACTTTCCAGTAATTTATCACTTTTCTGGCCATCCGCAGCATTAAAAACGCACCCATCCACTTGAATGGCACGGTAGGTGTTATGGTCAGGATTTAGAAACGTTATCTTTGATTTCTTTTATATGAACTTAACGAGGTAAGAGGTATGGAATTTGAGGTAGTGTTCTTCTATGATCTGGAAAAAGCCCTACAGGGTGACGACGGTGGGAAGATGAGTCAATACCTATACGTCGGCATTTCGCGTGCTACTAGCCATTTGGCCGCCACACTCAGCGGAGAAGAAGGCAACGAGGATATTCTGAAATACTTTGACAGGAATGCAAAGGATTGGCAGATGTGATTTTTTCGATACAACCAAAGAGGTTGAGTGTGTTAAAGAAACCGCCAAGAGGACGCCGAAAGGTCAACGGCTGTTCTAATGTTTTCCACTTTTCCATAGAACCAACAAAGTGCTATGGCTGCCGACAATAATGAGGTAGTAAAATGACGTTCCCTAAAATCCTTTTAATGACGAAAATTGTATTTTTTTGCAATTTTCGTCATTATTTGTATATTTGCATTTCGGAAAGATATCCAAAATATCTATTGACCACTGATTTCGACAACACAAATATTGATGGCATACAGAAACTAAATGTGGTCGATTGGTTGTTGTCAGAGTATTGAATTCAGAAATGTAATTGATGAATTTAGATGTGTTATTACGTCAATGCGTTTACACCTCAAGGTGGTTCCATCCACGCTTCTTGCACTCGGTAAAATGAGTGGATACTTCGGCTCTCGTTTAAGAAGCTTGACGTGCTATAACCAATCATTCGGCGGTGCTGACTCGCTGTGTTAACTTTGATTCATTGGTGCTCTCGACCTATGGTTCGCAGCCATTGGCATTCTCTCAATGACAAAACTCAAGCAAGCTTGGGTTTTGTCATTGGGCTTATCGAAATGCATCTGACCTCGGACGGTTTCTGGCACCTGCGCTGTTCCGAAAAACCGTCCCAAGGGGCGACCCCTTCTAGCCGTTGGCTGAAAGACCAGGTTGAATACGCGTATTTTGACGACGACCTGTGGACACTGCTCCAACACAAGGAATGGAGGAAACGGCTGCGCGACTATATCGTGGAGCACAAGCTTACCGACAACCGCTGGAAGGGCCTAATAGCCGCCGAGGGCCTCGGGGCCATTGCCGCCTTGCTACTGGTGGCATAAAAGCCGTGTTTCTGTTTGGGCAACTGCCCTGCCCATTGGATAGCAAAAGAGTCCTGCAACGGTTGCAGGACTCTTATATTTCATAGGGGACGATTGCCGACACCTATCTGCCGCAAGTAGGGCTGACGGCTAGTAGTACTTAATGTCGCGCTCGACGATGTAGACGGGAATTTTCTTGTCGTTGTCCAGCTGGTACTCATAGCGGGTGACCCAGTTGCCCTCGTCGTCGTAGCGGTACTCATACAGCGTAATGGTCAGCTCGGGCTCGTTGGGGTCCTCATAAAAGTCGTAGAGGGTGGAGCTGATGGGCTCGTTGTGCTCGTCATACTCGTAGCGAATTTCCTGCACCTTGTCGCCTTTGCCGTTGAACACCACCGTCTTAAAGACATTGTCGTTCTCGCCGTAGATATAAATCTCGCGGCGGAACACGTTATTGGCGTGGTCGTTAAAGCTGCACTGGCTAAGGCGGCCCTGGGCATCGTATTTATACAGCACCCGGCTCTCAATCTGGCGCTCCTCGTCCTCCACATACACCTCGGTGAGGATGAGGTCGGCATCGTAGAGATAATAGGTGCGCCCTATCACATTCTCCTCGGGGTCGAGGATATGCTCAAGGGTGACCAGCCCGAAACCGTCGTGCTTATATTTTGTCTTGAAAATCATGTCCTCCTCGTTAGAAAGGTAGGACTGGCTGCGCCGCTGGCCGTTCTGTTTATATACGGTCATCAGGCGTTCCATAATAGTGCCGCGGCCGGCAGCGTTGGACTGCGGGTCGGCCTCGTACATCACCGACAGCACATCCTTCACCTCGCCGTGCAAACCGTCGCGCTGGCAGTCAGTGAGACGGTCGGGCATGTGCTGCTCAGTCTTCTGCGGGGCATTCGGGCGGCGCTGCACTGCCTGGTTGGGCCTGTCGTTTATGCGGCCGCGCAAATTATCGTTGTTTTGGGCAGTCAGTGTGCCTGCCAAACCCAAGAATAAAGTTGCAATCAGAAACTGCTTAATTTTCATAACTTATTATATACTAATATATTGTACTTACTCTAAGTGCCTTTTTATCACAAATTCGAATTTTCAAAGTTACAAAAAAAAACGGAAATGGAAAAAATTTAGTATTTTTGCAATTGAAAAAAACACAAAAAGACTACATTGGAAACTATAATACTGAGCTGTTTCATAGGCTACACGATACTCCTTTTCCTCGTCATGTGGCTTTCGTCGCGCAAGAGTGCCGACAACGATTCCTTTTTCCGCGGACAACGCAAATCCCCCTGGCCCGTAGTGGCCTACGGCATGATTGGGGCCTCGCTCTCCGGCGTCACCTTCATGTCGGTCCCCGGCGGCGTCTATTACGGCCAGTTCACCTACATGCCCCTGGTCTTCGGCTACGTGTTGGGCTACGTGGTCATCGCCCTCGTGCTGCTGCCGCTCTACTACCGGCTCAACCTCACCTCCATCTACACCTACCTCAACCAGCGTTTTGGCGTCGCCTCCGAAAACACCGGCGCCCTCTTCTTCATCATCTCGCGCCTGCTGGGCTCGGCCCTGCGCATGTATCTAGTGGTATTTGTGTTATACGAATTTGTCTTCAAGGCCTGGGGCATCCCCTTCTGGGTGCCGGCCGTCATCTTCATTGCCATCATCCTCCTCTACACCTTCCGCAGCGGCGTGAAGACCGTGGTGTGGACCGACCTGCTGCAAACCACCTTCCTGCTCCTGGCCGCCCTGGTGACCGTGGTGGCCATACTCAAAGAGCTCGACATCAGCTACCCCCAGCTGCTCCAACGCTCTGCCGAGCACGGCTACACCCGCGTCTTCGAAACCGACCCCACCGCCAGCAAGTACTTCTGGAAACAAATCATCAGCGGCATGTTCATCACCATCACCATGACAGGCCTCGACCAGGACATGATGCAGAAGAACCTCACCTGCAAAAACCTGCGCGACGCGCAGAAAAACGTCCTCACCAGCAGCCTGCTCTTCATCGTGGTCAACATCCTCTTCCTCAGCCTTGGCGCCGCCCTTATCGCCTATGCCGAAATCACCGGCTTTCCACTGCCCGTCAACCAGGCCGGCACCGTGGTGGGCGACAAGATATTCCCCTCCATCGCCTTCCATCTCAGCACCTTCACGGCCGTAGTGTTCGTGCTGGGCATGGTGGCCGCCGGCTATTCCAGTGCCGACGGCACCCTCACCGCCCTCACCACCACCTTCTGCTACAACTTCCTGGGCTTCGGCAACAAAAAGGACAGCGCCCAACCCAATCGCGGCCGCAAAGAACTGCGCATACGCCGATGGGTCCATGTGGGCTTTGCCCTGCTCTACCTAGTGGTCATCATGGCCTTCCGCCCCTTCCACAACCAGTCGCTTATCGACACCCTCTTCGACATTGCCGGCTTCACCTACGGCCCCCTGCTGGGCCTCTACACCTTCGGCCTCTTCACCCGCTGGCGGGTGCGCGACGCCTGGGTGCCCGTCATAGCCGTGCTCTCGCCCGTCATTTGCTACCTCCTGAAAATCTACATGCCCCTGTGGACGGGCTACCACTTCGGCTTTGAAATACTGCTGCTCAACGGCCTGCTCACCTTCCTCGGCCTGATGCTGGCCCGCGCAAAGAGCCCCTCCCCCGCACAGCAAAACAACTGAATATAACATAACATTATGATAAAGAAGAACCTACTCCTGGCCCTGGCCAGCGCGCTGCTCCTCAGCAGCTGCTACACCGTCACCCCCGTAAGCAACAACAGCCAGCACAACGGCGGCGGCCTCTACTATGCCCTGCCCATGACCCAAATATGCGTCGACGTCACCTACCAGTACTACGACCTCTCCGACGCCGTCTACAGCGAATTCGCCTCCGAAATGCTGGCGCTGGACAACTTCGACGTTGAAAAGCCCTACCGCATCAAGAACGTCGCCACCTCCTACACCGTCACCGCCGACCCCAACAACTACTACTACGTCAACCCCTCCGGCATCGCCGTGCAGGTCGACAACCGCCACCTCCTGCGCTCCGTGGGCATGACCCCGCAGGAGGCCGCCGCCCAGCTGGGCAGCGACCAACCCGCCGACCAGGTGACCGCCACCGACGCCAAGCTGGTGCTGCACAACGCCACGGCCGACAAGATGCTGCCCACCTATAACCTCTACGACCGCACCGACACCTTCTACGTCAAAGGCGACCAACCCGGCCGTCCCACCGGCACCTCCACCAAGAAAGCCCCCCGTTCCATGCGCCAGCGCGCTCAGGCCGCCGCCTCCGAAATTGCCGAACTCGAAGACCAGCGGGCCGAAATCACCGTCTCCGACCGCTTCACCCCCGAGGGCAAAGAGCAGATGCTGCGCCAAATCGAGGAGAAAGAGGCCGTGCTCCTGGCCCAGTTCATCGGCAAACCCGTGGTCGAAACCGTCCACTTCTTCCTTCAGCCCCAGCCTGCCACCAAGCCCAGCGACACCCTCCAGCAGACCGTCCTCTTCTACTTCAGCCGTGCCGAGGGCATCTGCGAGGAAGACGACTACGACGCCCTGCCCGTCACCTGCACCCTGCGCCCCGACAAGTCGCTCCAGAAGGTGCGCCAATTCTCCCGCGAGCAAAAACCCGGTTTCTTCTCCCGCGGCTACCGCAATTTCAAGTACCGCCTGCCCTCTCAGGCTCAGATGAACCTCAGCTGCGAACTCTTTGACTACCAGGTCACCCTGCCCGTGGCCCAGTACGGCCCCGTCATCGACCTGCCCCACAAGAAATTCAAAGCCCTCTTCGACCCCACCAGCGGTGCCATCATCTACTACGCCAACTAAGAAACCCTTCGGCCGCAACCCCTCCCACCACCCAAAGCACCCATAGGGCATCCCCCTTCCCTCCTTTGTCGCCAGGCCTGCCCCTTGCGCCCACCCAAAGGAGAGCCAGCCGCCCCACAATCAGCAAATCCAATGTCAACAAACAGCTAAAGACCGCCTCCAAGTGAACTTCTACACCACCATACTCGGTTCCGGAGCAGCGCTGCCCACCGTCGCCCGCCACTGCAGCGGACAGGTAGTCAACATCAACGGCACCCGCCTCATGCTCGACTGCGGCGAGAACTCCCAAACCCAAATGCGCATCTACCATCAGAAACTCCAGTCCGTGGGCACCATCTTCCTCACCCACCTCCACGGCGACCACTTCTTCGGCCTGCCCGGCCTGCTCAGCACCATGCACCTCTGCGGCCGCCAAACCCCGGTGGACATCTTTGCGCCCGCCGGTATCGCCCAGGCCATGGAACTCTTCATGACCGTCGCCGGCAGCCATCTCGACTTCCCGGTGTGCTACCACGAGCTCAGCCATACCGAGGGCTGCCTGCAAGTGTTCGAAAACGAACGCTGCCGCGTCTCTGCCTTCCCCCTGCTCCACTCCGTCCCCACCTACGGCTACCTCATCCAGGAAAAACCCCGCGGCAACAACCCCGCACGCCGCTACGCCTACTGCACCGACACCGGCTACACCGAGAGCTTCCTGCCCTACATCCACCAGGTGGACCTCCTCTGCCTCGAAAGCACCTTCGACAGCTCCTTTGCCTCCGTGGCAGCCGAAAAACTACATTGCACCACCGTGCAGGCCGCCACCCTGGCCCTCAAGGCCGAGGCCGGGCAACTCCTCCTCACCCACATAAGCGCACGTTTCAAAGAGCCCGAAAAACTGCTGGCCGAGGCCCAGGCCGTCTTCCCCAACGCCCTCATAGCCTCCGACGGCGAGCGCTACGAAGTGCACTACCCCACGGCCTAACTCCCTCCGCCCCGCCACCTCGCCGCACCCCCCATCTCCCATCCTCCACCGTGTGCCGCCCACTCCCCTAGGTGGGCGCTTTTGCCGCGTCCCGCCCAACCCTTTTCCGTCCCTCCGCCCGGCGCCGAACGGGTCCAATGCCCCTCCGCCCCGCCGCGTCCTGCCTCCCCCAGCATCCTCCCGCCCCATGGGTCGAGGCCCTTTTTCTTCGCCATTTTGTTTGCATTTAGTTTGTATTTAGTTTGCATTTTGTTTATCGAAGAAAAACTAAATGCAAATAAAAAGCAAACCAAATATAAGATAAAAAGGCTTGGAAGACCGTATCGACCTAGTCCCATTGCCGCTTGAGGTTTGGGCAAGGCAGGGGTTCTATGTGTGCGGATAGCTGCGGCCTGAAAGGCCGTAAGGCGAATAGCCCAGGGCGACGCCCTGTGTATTCGAGGACATGTCGTCAACGCCCTGAAAGGGCAAAAGAATCACGCTTTTGCCCTTTCAGGCCGTTTTTGACGATTCTTCCAGCATAAGCGAATTGCACCCGAGATTACTTGTCAAACTTTAGGTGGGTTCTATTTATTTGTTTTCGTGTCGCGTCCCTATCGGGACGCATCTGTTTACCTCAGATAATCACCGCACTACGTACGGTGTTATTCATATCTCACCCCGATGGGGATATAAACCACTCTGTCATTCATCATCTTAACTGAGCAGGGTGTTTCTCAGTGTGTTTTATTTTTCTTTGTAATTCAAAAAAACTACTTATCTTTGCATCACTATGAAGAAAGAAGCACCAACACCCAATGTCTTGTTAGACAAGACCAAAAAGAGAAAAGATGGAAAGTGTCCCATCTACATTTCTATTATTTTCAACAAAGAGAGAGCAAAGGAAGCAACAGGTATCTATATGACCGAAACAGACTTCAAGAAAGGAAAGTGGAAAACCCTCTCTGTGGTCCTAAAAAGGTTGTCAGAGATACAAGACACCATCGACCACTCAAAACCTCCTTATATCCCAAAAAAACTACTAAATAAGGGGTATTCTAACACCATATACAATATAGTCTATGAAAAGGGAAGAAGACAGCACTTGTCAGAACTCACTATTAAAAATTTGATTTCTTCTTGTAGATTATTTGAAAAGTACAACATCCCATTTCCCAACACAAGTGAAGATGACTTGAAATGGTTGGTCAGAAAGATGAAAGAAGATGGTTACAAGATAGGTGGTATTGCAACATCCATGAAAAACATAAAGGCTGTCTTTACCTATGCAGACAAAGAGGGGTATATTTCGAAAAATCCATTCAAGAACTACTCATTTAAGAAAGAGGGTTATAAGTTTGTCGATAACCCAAGAGCACTTACCCCTACTGAAGTCACTATGATAATACATAAATGGGATAGTGAAAAAACAACCGGTTGTGGGATATGGTTATTCAGTTATTACTTTGGTGGTGTTTCTTTAGTTGATATTATGAAAGAAGATTGGTTTGACATAAACATTGAGGTTTTCAAGGGTAGTAGGTACTACACCAAGGTACTTTTCCGAAGTAAGAGTAATGAGAAAGCTCACTTGGTGGTTCAGTGCAACAAATACACTACTGAGTTACTTGAATGGGTAAGGAATAAACCATGGGGAAAATCAACAAAAGGTTCCTTTGCAATAAAGTGCAATAAAGAACTAAAACAGATTGACCCATCATTTACCCTATACACTGCAAGACACACATTCTGTACCAGACTTGTAAATATGAACATTCCACTCACTCAGATTGCAGCACTGATGGGGAGAAGTCCAAATACATTAGCAACCTATATTCGAAAATTGACAGAAGAGTCTGACCTGAGTCGGGCAGCTGATGCAATATATTCAATAGAGCAGTTTGGGTTTTAAAAAAAGAAAAAAGGTGTGTTTCACAACACACCTTCAAAAAATATAAAAATATACTTATGGAAAGAAGAAGTTAAGTAGATTTCCTTATTGCTTTCTGTACTTTGTGTTTGATTGACTTCTCAACAATCTTATGTAGTTGAGTGTCATCCTCAAAAGTATTTACTTGTGGAACAAGTTTCAAATCTATGTACTTCCTTAACTTACCGAAGACCGGATGGGTTGCTCTGAATGGGAACTGACAGTCTACCCATTCATCCATATACTTCTCACCACCATCCAATGCTATCTGTTTTATTATCTTGTTTTCGAGTTTGATGTCTCTTTTCATTACCCAATCCTTTCAATTGCTTTGTTCTCATCATTGAGAAGTGTGACATAGGGTTCCTTGAAAAGAGCAGAAGCGACTGCATATGCACCCTTTAAACATTTGAGAGCACCATCCTTTGACTCCAAAATGGTCTTGCTGAAAGACCTACCACCCTGTTGTTTGGTGGTCACTGTTATTGTAAAATTTCTCTTTGTCATATTGTGTGATTTTAAAGGTTATTATTTCTTGTTATTATCTACATTTTCAACTTCTACTTCTTCTACTATCCCTTCACCCATTATGTACTTGTGTTTCCATAACACAGTCACTTCAGCATAGTCATCACCATTGTCTTCGAGATTATAAGCTTCACTTGGACCCTCAGCACATTCTTCGATGAGACCTTCTGTACAAAATGCTAACCAAATGTCCTGATGGATTTTGCAAACAGCTTTATAGAGTTCTGTATTCGACATATTGTCAAGGTCTTCCAATGTGTAACCAGCTTCCTTGATGTCATCTTTGTCGAGAGAAATTATAGCACTCTCACAACCGAACCACACAGCTCCAACCTCAGCCTCGAAACTCTCGACAATATCGAACTCACTCGGTCCTCTACTTAAAGAAGGGTCATAAACCTTATAACCGGTTCCATATCTGTCTTGGTAGACCACATAGGTCTTGGGTGTTTCATTTTCTTCATTCATATTGTGTGATTTTTAAATGTTATTCAACTTCTACTTCGATTTCCATATCAGATGAGACCCAGCTGTAATATTTGTTGAAGAAATCACCCCACTTACATTCAATGTGGATTTTCCCATCCCTTTCCTCATCTTCTCTATCGATGAACACACTAAGCTCAATGGTATCAATATAACCATCAACATAGTCTCGGAAGGAAACCGGGTCATCTACCATATCTACATATTCACTATATGCAGTATTCCAATAAATGTCATTCATTGCAACTTCCATCAAATCTTCCCTGTCGAGAGGTAGGTCTGAGAAACCGAATTGTTTGGGGTTAGAAAGGATTGCATTCTCAATTTGTTCATCTGTTGCATCCTTCAAAGTAATTCTTTTGACAAGTTGTTTCTTCACTTCATCACCATCAAGGGTGAATTTGAACTTTACTTCGATGTATATTAGAAGTTTTTCATCTTCATCCACATCACCTTCTATTTCAACAGTATCACACTTGTAGTCTTTGTCACACTCTGTGATGATGGAGTAGTTGTCGGGGTTACAAAGAAATTCTTCATCGACCATACCCATAACCATTCTATATTTCTCTTCCTTGGTCATTTCATCCATCTTGTCGGCATCATAACCGGCATCCTTGACAGCATCCCTGATGTCCTCGGCACTTAGAGTGAAAGTCTCTGCAACATATCCATACCACTCAGCACCATCTTCCGCCTTGAAACTCTCAATGATGTCTTCATCATTGATGCTATGCTCATCTTCCACAACTTGGTAGTCGGGCATATAAGAGATTTGACAAATTGTAACTGTGTTGTTCATTTTTTGTGTCATAATTTTGTGTTTTTATTTGTTAAGATATTCATAGATGAAATGTGCTGCACTAGCGGTATGTGTTTTTCCAACCCTCTTGATACATTTATCACCACCGATATAATTCCTTTCATATATTTTGATGAACCTGGAACTAACAGAAACATATATTTCATTGTCGCCTTTTCTGAAACTTGTGCAAACCGATTTATCATCAATACTGAAAAAAGGACCTACTTTGATTTCACATTTTGACTTAATGTCAGTCCTAATAATAATACATTCCATTGCACTAATAGCACCTTTCGGAAAACCATTGTGGTTATTCTCAAAATCAGAGAGAGCATCGAATGGATTTTTTGTTTTTTGTGTCATAATTTTTGTGTTTTTTTAATGTTGTTTTGTACTTATGTTTTGTTCTCGATTTAAAAGATACTAAATTTTTTTGACAAAATTCAAAAATGGGTAGTTTTTTTAACAAAAAGTGGGGTATTTTTAAGACTTTTTAACTATATTTTTTCATTTACTCCCAACATTCATTCATTTCCCACAGTGCATATTGTTCCAAGTTCTCACTTATGAAATACATCCATTCATCATATTCAGGTGCATAACCCATCCTATAACACATCTTTTTGAGACTCACACCTTCTTCTTCGGCCCACTTTCGAACATATGGAAGACCAATATTAATGTCATAGTGTTCTCTATTTCTACCTTTGAGTTGATTTTGTGTATACTTGATTTCACTTCTTGATGGTCTCATTGGCTTCATTTCGAATGGTAAGTCATCCCTTTTCTTATTTCGATAAACCCAATGATAGATTGATATTCTCTTTTCTTTCAGCTCTTTCAGAGAAGTTATGTTGTTCTCTTTGATATACTCTAAAATGGACTCCCAAGTCCAGTCACATTTTCTCGCCATAGTTAAAATTGATAGTGTATTCTTGCTTTCTCGGGGTCCAGTTTGAAAGTCTCATAATACTCTCTACTGTCCATGTTGTAATTGTCTTTGAACTGAAGCATATATACACATTCACCACACTTACCATCCAAGATGTCTTTCATATTGTAGATGTAAAGGTCATGCAAACCAACAAATGCAAAGTAAAGTACTCCATCAAGGTCATACTTGTACTTGGTCTTCAAAGATAGTTCTACTTTGTGTTTCTTGATTAGGATTTTCTCAGTTAAGTCTTTGATTTCTATGCCGATTTTGTATTTTCCAAGACCTGTCCCTAATGTGAGGATAGCATCTATTGACTCACCTGGTTCTGTCTTTTCGAGTGAGATTACATTGTGTAACACACTGTTGATGAAATTCTTTGTACTCTCAAAATCAAGAAATTCTTTTGTTTCGATGTAATAGTTTCTTTTATTTTCCATGATTGTTGATTTTATTGTATTTATTATTTTGCATAGAATATTATATCAGGGTTGTCGAGTCTTATAAACTCGACATCCTGATGTTGTTTGATATTATGAATAAAGTGGAAATTACTGTTAAATATTACTTCTGCAATCCGGTTGAGGTAAATGTCTTCGATGATACTCTCTATTTTTAGGGTGTTTCCCTTGTTGTCTTGGTAGACTGTACCTTCTACAAACCGAGTGACCGGATGACCGATGAAATTATCGAAAGTTTCGATTAAATTTTCTCCATTAAGGAGTTCATTTAGATGATTGTCAATAAATTCTTCTGTTAATGTTTTCATTGTTTGTGTTATTTATGTTATTTATGATTGTGTATGTTTCTATGACACTCCGAGCATACCGCCATCAAGTTATTTATGTCGAACCCAAGTGAGACCATTTCTTCATCAGATGTTGCTCTCTTTAACTCTGTCTTGTGATGCACTTCGGTTGCAAGGGCATTGTTGCAGCATTCACAGACAGGGTGTTCCATCAAGTAGTATAGTCTGAGTTGTTTCCAGTAGGGTGTGTCATATACCAACTTATGGGTTTTGATGACAATATCTGTCTTGGTCTTGTTTGTTCTGTTGTCTTTTTTCTTGGGTCTGTTTATGTATGCCATTTTCTTCGAGGGTTACATAGAAAATATAACAAAAAATTCAATGATTTTTCAAGAAAGTGTATTTCTTAACATTTTTTAACATTTCAGTTTTGATTTCCCTACAACAGAGAGCAGCAAAAGAAGAAAGAAAAGAAACAGAAAAGAAAAGAACCAAAAGAAAAGAATAATAAAAGTAAAGAAGAAATAATATATAAACACTTCTGACTAAAGTCAGAAGCATTTATATATTTGTTTATTCTCTAAAGAGAATAAACATATATTTATAAATACATTCTTGGCTCCGCCGACAAAAAAGATAAGTCCTAAACAAACACTCTTTGTTTTTGATATATTTATGAGTGAGGGTTAAACAGAGGGTATGACAGAGAATGAAAGACTAAAAAAGAGGTTTAGGCAGACAAAAGCATGGAAAGAATTTAGAGACAGCATCAGAAAGAAGATAAAGTTTGATTTTCTCACTGGAAAGAAACTAACAGGTAAGTGGGAACTCCATCACCTAGACCTTAATCCTGAGAACTATCAAGTCTTAGATGAAAAAAACTTCATTCCACTAAATTCAAGGTCACATTCAACCATTCACTTTCTCTATACCTACTACTTGAAAGACCAATCCATCTTAGATAGACTAAAAGTCATCTTAGATAGGATGAAAGAGATAAACAGTTGATTTTGTTGTTTTTAATGTTATAATTTGTTTGTGTGAGGAAAGGGGAGGTTGTTACTTCCCCTTTATTGTTTTCTCCCAAATGGGAATGAAAGTGTCTTCTCCGCTAACGCTACAAAGACACTTTATTGATTGAACTAAATGAAAATGAAGAAGATAATTATTTTTACAACCATAATAGCAGTACTTATTGGAGTGATATTACTCCAGCATCATAAGTTGAGTGAGAGAAACACTGAGTATGTCACAGACACTATTACTCTTACTATAACTGACACTATCACCTTGGAGAAACCAACTCTCATAAAGAAAGAAGTAGTGAGGCATGACACTCTCACTTTAATAGACACAACCATCCTAACAGACACTATCAACCTACCGGTCCCTATCTCAGAGTATGTTTTAGACACCATCATAACCACTGACTCTTCAAAAACTCATTTAAAGGCATTTTTAGAGGGTTTCTCAGTGTCTATGGACTCCCTATCCATCCACTATGAGAAAACCATTAAAACACCCTGTTTGACCCCTAAAACAAGGTCTTTTCATTGGGGGTATGGAATAGCACTTGGGTTTGGTTGGGTAAAGTAACTAAAGAAAAGGTTCATTTGTATATCCATAAATAAAGTAATACAACATAAAAGTAGAATATGAAACATAAAGAAACTGAAAATTACATCGAAAAAATAAACCATTATCTCATTGAGAAATACTCTGAGATAAAACCCGAGTGGGAGTTACTACTTTCTCTCTTGGAAGATACCTATGATGAGTATTTAGATATGAAAGCTCTATTGGAAGAAACAGGTATGTTTAATCCTAAGACTTATAAGAAAAACCCACTTATAGCAAGTATAAAGGATGCAAGAGCAACCATAAACAAGATGGTCCAGCACTTCGGTATATCACCCTACTCAGACTCAAAAATAAAAAAACTCAATGAGGATGACTCAACTGAAGACTTCATTGACTCACTAACCGAATAATATGACTGATTTTCGAAAATACCAAGACTATCCAAAGAAAGTTCTCAGTGGTGAAATAGTGTCCTGTCGGTACATCAAGTTAGCTTGTGAGAGATACCTTTCTTGGTTCGAAAGAAAGGATATGGAATTTCGAAATCAGAATGTTGATAGAATAGTCAATGTCATCGAGAAGATGAAACACTACTCAGGTAAGAGTGCAGGGAAACCATTCATCCTTGAACCTTGGGAGAAGTGGATTATATCCAACATCTATGGTTTCTACTGGAAAGACTCAGGGTTAAGGGTGATAAACAAAGTGTTTATACTTGTTGCAAGAAAGAATGGTAAGTCAGCACTGATTGGTGCAATGAGCATAGCAGAGTTACTATTAGGTGAGTCAGGAGGCCAGGTATACAACATTGCTGCATCGAGGGAGCAAGCAAAACTACTCTTTGATATGGAGTCTGCATTCGGTAAGAGTCTTGACCCAAAGAGAAAGCATATGAAGTTCCAAAGGGACAGAATATACTTCAATGCTAAGAATTCATATTCAAGATGTCTTGCATCAGACACAGGAAAACTCGATGGATTAAACCCTTCTTTCTTTGTGTGTGATGAGACTCATGCTTATCCCGACAGTAAGATATATGATGTTCTCATAAGTGGTCAAGGTTTCAGAGAAAACCCATTAGCAGTTCAAATTTCAACCGCCGGTTACAGGATGTATGGTTTCTGTCACTCATACAGACAGATGTGTATTGACATTTTAGAGGGACTCAAACAAGATGACACTCAGTTTGCTGCAATTTATGAACTTGATGATGAAGATGACTGGACCGATGAGGATGTGTGGGTGAAAGCAAACCCAAACTTGGATGTCACTCTCAGTAGAAAGTATCTCAGAGACCAAGTTAATGCTGCAAAGAACCAACCATCCTTGGAGGTGGGTGTGAGAACAAAGAACTTCAACCAATGGGTCAGTTCATCAGATGTCTGGATAACAACTGAGACTATACAGAAACAATCAAGGGATATTAAACTTGATGACTTCAAGGACAAACCAATCTATGTGGGTGTTGACTTAGCAGCTGTAAGTGACATTACAGCAGTGACTCTGTTAGCAGAGAATGAGGATGAACTTTTCACAAAGACATTCTACTACCTACCATCTTCTTGTCTTGAAGGGAATGTCAATAGTGAGAAGTACAAGTTGTGGGCAAGGACCGGTGAGTTGGTTATCTGTCCTGGAAATGTGACTGATTACAGCATCATCACCAATGACTTCTTGAAAATGAGAGACTCAGGTCTTAACATCCAAAGTGTGTTCTATGACACTTGGAACAGTACTCAGTGGGCAACCGAAATGACTGACAACAATTTCAATCTTGTACCATTCTCTCAAACCATAGGTAACTTCAATAGAGGAACAAAAGAGTTCGAGAGGGGAATTAAACAGGGTAAGATAGTGATGGATAACAATGAAATCACTAGGTGGATGTTTTCCAATGTAGCTCTAAAATTTGACCACAATGACAATTGCAAACCGGTTAAGGGGGGTGATGAGAGTCAAAAAATAGATGGTGTGATTAGCAATGTCCAAGCACTCGGAGGTTACTTGACAGAACCACATTGGAACAACATCATATAAGTCTTAAATAGAGTTAAAAATTTTTTGTTATATTATTAGTATATAGTATGGAAATTTGAACAGGAAATGGGACTTTTTGACATTTTTAAAAGAAACAGAAATGATGTGCATGATGCTATTCTCACTACACCTTCGGTACAACCAGTCAACACCGGACTACTTTTCGGAAATCTTTTTCAGAATGGAAACTCACTTACTTTAAGTGCAGTATACAGATGTGTTGAACTTATCAGTGATAGTGTAGCAATTCTACCGATAGACATCGAGACAAAGGATGGTAAATATTTACCAAATCACCAACTCTACCAAGTCTTTGATAACAGAGACAATCTTCTTGACAAATACACTTTCATCAAGATGTTGGTTCAGTCGGTACTTCTTAAAGGAAATGGATTTGCTTTTATTAACAGACACCAAGATGGAAGTGTTAAGTCTTTGAGATTTCTTGAAAGTAGTGATGTAACAATCAACTACAACAAAGAGACAGGGAAACTCTACTACACTGCACCACTTATTTCGAAAAAACAGATTGAGAGTGTCAATATGATACATTTGAAAAAGTTCTCATACAATGGTATAGAGGGGATTTCAGTTCTGTCATTTGCTTCCAACTCTGTTAAAAATAGCAAAAACACTGAACAATCTGCATCAGACTTTTTCAGTAATGGTAGAAATCTCGCCGGTATCTTGAAAGTCAATTCTCCTTTGACCCCACAACAGACCAAAGATATTAAACATGCCTGGTCGGAGACTTACACCAATAATGGTCAGGGTATAGCAGTACTTCAAGGAAATATGGACTTTCAACCTATCTCAGTAAGCAGTGCAGATGCCCAGATGATAGAGAGTAGACACTTCAATGTCACTGATATTTGTAGATGGTTCGGAGTCAATCCCATACTTCTTGGTGAAGAGGGTGGTAGTCAGTATGGAGTAGTTGAGTCTTTACAGAGAGAGTTTGTTTTACACACACTTCTCCCTTATGTAAAGATGATAGAGGAAGAATTTAATAGAAAACTCCTTAAACTCAGTGAAATAAACAACATCAACATCAAGTTTGACATTGAGTTCTTGTTGAAAGCAAACAAGAAAGAGGAAGCAGAATACCTTGTTGCTCTCAGTAACAATGGATTACTTACACCAAATGAATGCAGATTACAACTCGGTTATCAACCAATTGAGGGAGGAGACCAACTCCACATTGCATTCAGTGATGTAAATCAAAATACAATCAACAACACAGAAGATGAATAAAGAAATCAGAACACTCCCAGTAGAACTCAGGGCAAGTGGTGATGAGGAAAGCAGAACCATCGAGGGTGTTGCAGTTGTTTTCGACTCTTGGTCAAGGGATTTGGGGGGGTTCACCGAAATGATAAAGAGAGGTGCAATCACCCAGGAACTTCTCGATAATTCAGACATAGTTATGAACAGAGACCATTCGGATGACAAAATGTTGGCCAGATGGAATAAAGGGAAGGGAACACTACAACTCGAATTGAAAGATGATGGTCTTCATTTCAGATTTGAAGCACCTACCACTGAGTTAGGTAATCAAGCTCTATATGATGTGAGAAATGGTAATCTGTATGAATGTTCATTTGCATTTTCACTTGACAATGATGATACTTGTGAAAGATGGTACAGAGACCAAGAAAACAACTTGAAGAGAGAAATCAACCACATATCCGGTCTTTATGATTGCTCACTTGTCACAAGAGCAGCATACCCAACCACATCATGTTCAGCAAGAGCAGAAGAAGTACTCCTTAAAGAGGAGGAAGTAACAAAGGTGATGGACACCTTAGACAATGAAATTGAGGCATTATGAATAGTGTAGATTTAATAGAAAAAAAGGAACTTCTCAAAAATGAAATGAGGGAAATCACTTCCTTATGCAGAAAGGAAATCCGAATGATGAATGAGGAAGAGAATACCCTTTTCAATCAAAAGAAGTCAGAAATACAAAACATCAATGAAGAATTGAGAAAATTGTCCGAAGAGACAGAAATACAGAATGATATAACAAAACAAACTAAAACAATGGAAAAAAAGAATTTCAGCTTAGTTAAAGCAATAAGAAGTGTAGCCAACAACCAACCACTTGATGAGTTCAACCAGAGTGTTGTAAATGCTGGTATGGATGAAATGAGAGCTACCGGTAATTCATTCCAAGGTCAATTGGTACTCCCTACCGAACAGCGAGCAGTCGATGTAGCCACTGAGGGAACCGATGTAGTTGCTACTGACATTTGGAATGTGATGGAAGCAATACACAACAAATCAGTTATGGCTCAGTTGGGTTGTAACATTATCACCAACTTGGTAAATGATGTTCAAATCCCAGTTATCAGCACTATTAACTGTTCTTGGGAAGGTGAGACTGCAACCCACGCCGATGACACTGCAACATTCAGTTCAGTGAAACTCTCCCCAAAGAGACTTTCTTGTGTTGTTCCTATTTCGAAAATGCTCTTGCAGCAAGACAGCACTGGAGTTGAGAGTGCAATCAGAAATGAAATCACCAAGGCTATTATGGGAAAACTCGAAGCTACCATCTTCGGTAATGCTCAGGGTACCGCTACCCAACCTGAAGGTATTTTCTACAATGGTGGTTCTGCATTGACCACAGTTGCTACTTTTGCAGACATTTGCTCACTTGAAGCTAACCTTGATGGTGTAGAGAACTATGGTGAGAAGAAATATTTGATGGGTACTTCTGCAAAGGCTACTTTGAGAGGAACTCAGAAAGGTTCAGGTACTGGTTTCATTTTCGAAAATGGTGAAATCGATGGTACTAAAACCGAAGTTACTGGTTTTGTCGGTGCAAACAACATCGCCTATGGTGACTGGTCTAATTTGGTAATCGGTCTTTGGAGTGGTCTTGACATTGTGGTCGATAACTTCACACTTGCTTCAAGTGGTTGTGTAAGACTCATAGTCAATTTCTACTGTGACTGCAAACTTGCAAGAACCGGTTCTATCGCTCTTGCTACTGTCTAACATACAATAAACTAAACTACTGCAATGAATTACATAACTTTAAATCAAATTAAAAGTCACTTACACATAGACTCTGACTTCACAGCAGATGACAATTTGCTTACAATGTATGGTGATGTTGCAGAAGCAGTAGTTCAGCGACACCTATGTATTCTACTTTCAGAACTTGTTGATGGTGGTGGAGTTCTTCCACCACCTATCCAACAGGCAATCCTTTTCTATGTCGGTAATCTATACAATGCAAGGGAGAGTGTTTCATTTGGAACAACCCCACAAAACATACCATTCACATATGGGTACCTGTTAGACTTGTATAAGAACTACTCTGATACTACATCAGATGAGTTCATAGAAAACGCCCTCGACAGGTTAGCACAGGCAACATTTCTCAGTGACACTCCCGAAGAGGAAGCACACGCCCCATTCGGTGATGTTGCAGTCACTACTGAGGACAGAGCAATCCAGCATCTTGCTGAGAACACCACTGTCGATGAGGATGGTTTTCATGTCACAATTGATAGGATATGATAGCAGGCATACTTAAAGAGATAATCACCATAAAGAGGGCAGCAATAGTAAAGAATGAATTTGGTGAGGAAGTAGAGACTTGGAGTGATGTGACAACAACCAGAGCTTATGTGAAGCAGTCTTCGAGTCAGAGAAGTGAAGAAAATGGAGAAATCACATATAACTTCATCAAGGAGTTTCGAGTGAGGATTTATGTAGATGTCCAACCCTATGACATAATCATTTGGAATGGTCAGAAGTACAGAATACTTTCACTTGACAAACAGAAAGACTTACAACAGATAACACTACAAACAGAACTTATCAATGAGTGAATTTAACATCGAGACAGATGCAGTTGAAGTGATGGAGAAATTTCGAAAATTCACTGCAAAGGAAATGAAAAAGTGTCTCACAAGTGCAGTTAGGAGTGGTGGTAGACAACTTGTCAAAGAGACCAAGAACACACTCAAAAAAAGTGTCAGGAACACCAACAAACACAATCCCAAGTATAATGACACACTCCAACAAGGTGTGAGAATGACAAGGGTATATGTGGGTAAAGATGGTGTAATCGCTACCAAGGTAAGGATTGACTCCAACTACAAGTCAGGCAGTGGTTCTTTCAGATTGATGATACTCGAAAAGGGTAACTACAAAACAAGACCCAGATACGCCTACAAAAGGACTCCTAACCACAAACTCGCCCACAGAGGTAATGTGAGAGCATACAACTTCTTTTCAAGTGCAAGAGACATGTTCCTTTCTCAGTATAATAAGATATTTATCACAAACTTAAACAAAAGCATCAACAGGATAAACAATAAAAAGTTCGAAGGAAAATGATAGACAGTTTGAGAATTGGAAAAATAGTGTATAGTAAGATTGGAAGTCTTGTTAATAACAGATGTTATCCTTTGATAGCTGAAAATGGTACAACATACCCATTCATAATCTATCAGAGAGACTCTCTTGACTCGATGTTCTGTAAGGATGGAGTATATGAGGATGAAGTGAATGTGAGTGTCAGAGTTGTAACCGACACCTACAATGAAGGAATTGACCTTGCACAGAGTGTGAGGGAAGCAATGACATTCAACAACTATACAATTGAAGATGGTGGTACATATACATCATTGATGGTACAAGCAGATGAGGAATTCAACAATGATGCATATATACAGACCTTGATATTCAGAATTACAATAAATAACTAAATATTAGAAAGATGGCAAACACAATAATCAAAGGTAACAACCTTATGTTGTTCGACCAAGATGGTCATTCAATCGCCTATGCAACCAACCACAGTCTCACTTTGAGTGGTGACACACAGGACATCAGTTCGAAAGACCATGGTGTATGGGGTGCAACTTCTGTGTTAAAGGTCAATTGGGAGATTACCTCTGAGAACCTTTATACAACTGAGGACTTCGACAAACTCTTTGACACTATGATTGCTCGCCAACCAATCGATGTCTTCTTCGGTTTGAAAGCAGAAGCCGATGATGGTAAGACAGTTGTAGATGGTGACTATCCTTATTGGACCAGTTCAGTTGGTTCTTATACCGGTAAAGCAATCATAACTTCTTTGAGTGCAAATGCACCTAATGGTGAGAATGCAACTCTCAGTGTCACTATGACCGGTGTGGGTTCAATCAGAAGAACTGAAGCAGAAGAGGGTGGTGGTGAAGAAGAAGGTGGTGAGACCCCAAGTGGTGGTGAGACACCAAGTGGTGGTGAGACACCAGCTAATCCAACAGACCCAAGCAATCCTTAATGAGTTATAGAATGGGTGGGTAATCCCACCCATTTTAACTAAAAAAAATCAAAGATATGAAAGTAGAGATAAACAACAAGGAAATAGAATTAAAATACACATTCAGGGCTTATATGATTTTTGAGCAGATTACCGACCATTCATTCATGGGAAATAATCTCTCTGATTTCATAACCTTTTTTTACTCGGTCTTGATGGCTTCCGACAGAGAACTTGCAATTGACTTCGATAACTTCATAGAGTGGTTGGATGATAATCCCGACAAACTTAATGAATTTACAGAATGGATGATAGCAAACACAAAAAAGCAGAGTGAGTTATCAAATAGTAAGAAGGAAGTAAAGGAAGAGAAAAAGGAAAGTGGTTCAAAAAAAAAGTAGTCCATCATCTGTTCAGACTCCTTTGTTTCCAACACCACATCATCAGTGTTGACTACTTTATGGACAAGTTGAATGACTATGAGATTGACTCCATATTAGAGAACTTGCAATATGATGATGTCAATAGTTGGGAACAGACAAGGTTAAAGATTTATTCCACTGCACAGATGATGAGCAAAAAACAGCTAACACCACAAGACCTGATGAAGTTTCCTTGGGAGGAAAAGGAAGAGGAACACAAGACTTCTATCACTAATGAAGAGATAGAGGATTTGGAAAAGAAAGCAAGAACAATACAAAAAAAGGTTTATGGCAAGTAAATATTCTGTCAGATTGACAGCAGACACCAAACAACATGACCAAGCCCTTAAAAAGAGTGCAAATGAAGTCTATAAGTACAAACAGAAAGTTGAAAAAGCCAAAGGTGGAGTGATGCAGTTCGCCGGTGAAATTGCAGCAGCAGTAATCACTATAGAGACATTCAAAAAGATAATGTCTTCGACTGAAAGAACCACTGACATTTTCGGTAGTGCAATGGAACAAGCAAAAGCAGCTGCAACAGGTTTCTTCTCCACTATAGCAAATGGTAATATCGGTGGTTTCATTGAGTCACTCAAAGACCTTACCAAGAATGCAAAGGAAGCTTATGATGCACTTGACGCTCTCGGTACTGACAAGATGTGGGGTAACAGGAGACTTGCATCATTAGATGCTCAGTTAGCAGAAGCAAAACTCGCCAATGACACAAAGAAAATCAATGTACTACTCAGAGAAAGAGAGTCCATTATCAAGAACCTTGAAGGTAAGACAAAGGAAGCAGCATTCAGTTCTCTTATAAATGAAATTGGAAAGGTTGATAACACCTTCAATCATCAGTTAGCAAAGAGACTCCAAAGTCTTGACAAAAATGATATGGAACAGATAATGTACAATCTTGGTAGAGTTGGTTCAACAGAAGATTTGAATAAACTAATCAAGAGATATTTCCAACAGAACAAGCAATATATCGGTTATGACTCTTTTGGAAATATGAACAACAATAAACAGACTGTCATTTATGAGTTTTACAAACAACTCAGCAACATCGAAGAGTCACAACTTCAAGCAATACTCGCCTTGATGGAAGACGCTGACAGACTCAGCAAGGAGAATGCAAGAATAGCAAACAGATATGGTGAGAAAACATCATCGAGTTCAACAAAGACACCGAAGAGAGACAACACAAAGATAGACAGAATATCCAACCGAAAATACATTCAGTCAATCTTTGATGGTTTAAGTGAAGTCGAGCCTGAACTTGATGAATTTGGTGATATAGTTTATGAGAAGATGCAACTACCACTTGAAAGAGTTGGTGTTGCATTGGAAGATGTACTTGAAGCAGCAAAACAATATCCATCTGAGTATGTCTCTATCATAGAGAGTGCAGAGGAACACGCCCAGAGACTTCAAGATGTCTTTGAACTTCAACTATCGACCATCAACTCTATGAGTTCTGCATTCCAGACACTTGGTAACACATTTGATATGCCAGGTCTAAGTGCAGCAGGAATAATCGGTCAAGCAATAGCAAACATCATCAAAGGTTATTCGGAAGCATCAGCACAGAGTGCAACCGCCGGACCTTGGGCATGGGTAGCATTCACAGCAGCTGGACTTGCAGAGGTAGCATCAGTAATATCTCAGATACATTCACTCAGTGGATTTGCAAATGGTGGTATCATCGGAGGTAACACAACCATCGGAGACCACAACCTTGCAAGAGTCAATGCTGGTGAAATGATACTCAACACAAGGGAGCAGAACAGACTTTGGAGAGTCTTAAATGGAACAGACAGTTTATCAATGAACAACATAAATGGTGCATCGGTCACTTTTAAAATCAAAGGTAGTGACTTGGTTGGTACCATCGACAACTATAATCAAAAAACAAGGAGAGTCAAATAATGTTATACTCAGGTTATTTTCGAAATATAGATACAAGTCAAGACCCAAAAGGTCAGTTGTACAAAGTGGAAGTCTTCACTGATGGAGTACTTTACACCTATAACTTTTTGAACATACCACAGGAGCGGGAACTATTATTGTCTGACTCTCCTTTTGTTGTTGAATATGAGTCAGACAACAACAAATACAAGAGTTATAAGGGTAGTACTGCAAGTATCGGTATTATGATGGACAACTATGGTTTCATTTCGAAAGGGAAATGTGACATATTTGTGAGACTACTCAAATATAAGAATGATGTTGTTTTACATGACAACTACTACTATAACACAACAAATCAACAATATCTGTATAAGAAACACATAGCAAACAGGTATATGTTTGTACCAGCAGAAGTTGATAGTTTCTGTTATGAGGTTGAATGGGTTGGTTATGCAACACCACAGGTCTATTCTCAGGACTACACAAGAATACAAGAAGAGTATACACTCGAATGTCAGGATGTTTTGACCACACTGCAATACTTTGAGTATAACTCAACAAAGAAAGGAACTACTTCATTCAAAGACTCTATTACTGAAGCACTCAACACTTTACCTATACAGTCAATAAACAACATCTATATCACCAACACAAAGAGAATACCCAATAATTCAGCACTTATAACAACACTTAAAACAATCAATGACAACTGGATAGATGAGAGTTATGAGAGAAACAACTGTCTCGATGTGATAGACAACTTGATGAGTTATTTGGGTTTGACAATCATACAACATAAAGACAACTTCTATATAACAACACCGGATGCAATAGCAAGTGGAATGAAGTTTTATTACAAGTATGACATCAGACCACTGACAATTGGAGGAAGTACTTCAATTGGTAGAGGTGACATTGTTCCAGTAATCAACTTTCCTAACATTGGTTGGTATTTACTCGGTAAAGACATTGAAATTTCAGATGGAGAGTTAGCTACCAATGAGACAAAGATTGGAACTACAAACACCTATAAGAAAGCAGTAATTACAACAGATGAGTTTTATGACTCTAACCTTATCACTGACATAGACAATGATGACATACTCGAAGAGAGGTTCAGATGGGATGAGATTGTGACATACTTGAAACTTGATGAGGTTGATAGAAACTATTTAAGTCATCAATACCCATATAACTATGATATGTTTCCGAAAACAAGTCACTATTCAGGTTCATGTTTTGACATTCTCGAAAATGATGTAGCAGACACCAACAATGCAAGTCTCACTCAATACTACTACCAAAGAGACACTGAGAGTACAACAGACAGTGGTTATTCTGTTCAGCACTTCACAACAGTAGCAGCACCAGTTACTTTGACTGATATGACAAACAAAGTAGGTTGTTCAATAGTTGATTTTAGTGCAGCAGACATAAATGACAATACAACACAAGGATGGATGGAGTCTTACTCAGGACAGAGAGCATGGTTATTCCATAACACATTTAACTATATAGGTTCTGGAATAGATTTAGGATTTGGTGATGTACCAATCGGTGTAGTACCACTTATGTTAGACCCAACCAAGATACAGAACCCATCAAACGCCCAGACTGTGTTGTCATTCAAGAGCAAGAAAGTCTTTATGAGAACAAATCAGTCCATCAACATAACAGGTAACTTGGAGTTCTTTCAGACATCACAATTACCACTTGCAGCAGGATGGAGTGTAGAAGAACTGAAAGCATACAAACCATATATGTTTGTGTGGTGTAGGTTAAAGATACATAGTGACAGATACAACACTGACTACTATGTGACAAACTCAACCACAGGTTACTCTTGGACTACAACAGACACTTGGTTCAAACTTTGGTATGACAACTATCTAACCGGAAGAGGTGGTGTTACTTCTGTGACCGCTTTCGAAAATATGTTCTCATTCAACAAGAACACAAGAGGAGCAGAGGGAACTTGTATTGAATTACCATCTGCATTTGAAGGAGGTGAATATCAGCAGATAGAACTTGATATGAAAAGACCTTGGGGTTGTGGTAGAGAGAAACAACATACAGATGAGGAACACTTCTATCCAGCCCAGTATACTGTGATGACCAACTTCAAAGTCAATGTCATTGATACATCAGAGACAGTATACAGATATGAAGCAGAGGAAAACAACCAGTTCAAGGTTGATGTCAATGATTTGGGAGTAGATGATTTCGAAACTTCACTTCTTGTTAGCAGTGACTACTACAAAAACACTTCAAAAGCAACTGTAATCGGACTACCTGATGACCTTTGTATAGATGACAGAGCAACCGGTTCAAGTCTTTTCCCAGAAGCCAACTATATCTTGAACATAGAGAAGAGTTATGCAACTTCCAAGTTGAGACTCGATATTTCACTTCCTTATGAAGTCTCACCACTTGACAGAGTGACTTGGGTGACTCAGTTACAAAACAAGAACTTTGCAATCGACCAAATGAGTATTGACTACGCCTACAACAGATACAATCTTTCACTCATAGAATGTACTCTCGATGAAGTCAATGCTGAAATTTTCAGTGAAAAGAGAGCAAAGAACTTCAGAAGAAATGGTGACAATCTCTATAATCCACTTCCAAAGAGAAACCGGAAGAAAGTAGAGAACCCAGAAGAGAACCATGAGTATGATGCAACATTCAATGTTACAAGTAACAGAGTCCAACTCTCAACTGAGTCTGATACACTATTAAAGCATGTGTTCTTTGAACCAACAAATGTCATCGAACTTTTAGCCACCAATCCCGACTATACAGATGTCACTTATCAAATAAACAACAGAGGAGAATTAATAATAACTTACAATATATGAGTCAGATACAATATAATTTAGGGAGAGTTCTCCCATCATTCAAGGGAAACTATAATGCAAGTACAACATATCTACCATTCGATATTGTCTATTACTTGGGTAGTTCATATGTCTGCAAGCAGAATGCACTGAACATAGTACCAACAAACACACTATACTGGCAGATAGTTGCTATGAAAGGTGAGTTAAGTCCTACCCTGTCAACAGAACAGGAAGCAAGTATCATCAACCAAATAGAGCAGTCTTCCAACTTTGTTGTCGATGCTGACTATGTTCATACCGACAACAACTTCTCAGATGTGTATAAGAATGCAGTTGAAAACCTACCATCACAGATTGGTAGTGGTGTGGTTAGCATTATGAGAAACAACTCACTTGTTGGTTCTTTTGATGTCAATAGTACTTCCAACCATTCAATCAACATCCAAGTACCTACTTCAATTTCTGAATTGACCGGTGATGATGTCTTTCTGAGACTACCTTACATTGAGAAAAACAGCAATGTAGTCTTTGAAATTCCATTTGCTAAACCAGGTGTATTCTACTACTCAACAGTGGATATTAACACACTAAATGTCACTGAAGTACCTACTTTGAGTGAGTCATTCAAGAGTCAGCCGACTGTCATTGAATTTACAACCGGAAGTTCGATTACAATCAACCTACCAAGTACTTTGTATTATGACTTTAAACCAAGTACTTTGATGAACATAGTACAACCAAATGGTCACTACAGATTTACTATCGAATACAATGTACTGAGAATACAACAGATATACAAAATATAATTTAAAATATGGCAACATACAATTTAGGTAGAATTCTCCCAGTGTTCAAGGGAGCATTTAACTCAGAAGAGAGTTACAACAGACTCGATGTAGTGTATGTGAGTTCTTATGGTTCTTATGTCTGCAACACAGATGGAACAACCACTTCTCCTGTTGATGACTCTGAGAATTGGGTCTTGATAAACAGAGACATTAGCAATGCTCAGGCTTGGGAAGAGTTTGTTCAAGCAGAAGCACAGAGAGACACCATAGTCAACAACTTAGTCACTAATGGACAGTCTCAGATTGATGACTTCTTAGAGGATGCTACTATCAGAATTAACAACACCATTAGTGGTGCAGAGTCTGAGATGGTACAGATTGGTCAGGAATGGGACACTTTGAAGGGTGAAATGGAACAGTATGGTGGTGATGTGTCTGAGATACAGAGAGACTTGAACACCCACACAAGTAACACTGACATCCATGTGACAGCAGAAGACAAAGCAAGATGGGATGCAGGTTCCGGTAGTGGTTTCTCAGGTGACTACAATGACCTTATCAACAAACCAACTATCCCTTCGAAAACAAGTGATTTGACAAATGACTCAGGTTTCATCAACCAACTCAAAACTATCAACAATGAGTCTTTGATTGGAACAGGTAACATCACAATCGAAGGTAGTGATTTCAGTGGAAGTTACAATGACTTGACCGACAAACCAACTATCCCTTCGAAAACAAGTGACTTGACAAATGACTCAGGTTATGTGATTGGTAGCAGTATTTCAAGTGTAGCAACAACTGGTAGTTACAATGACTTGACTGACAAACCAACAATTCCTTCAAAGACAAGTGACTTGACTAATGACAGTGGTTTCATCAACCAACTCAAAACAATCAACAATGAGTCTTTGATTGGAACAGGTAACATCACAATCAGTGGTGGTGGTACTCAGGTACAAAGCGACTGGACTGAGACAGACAGTACAAGTATGGCTTACATCTTGAACAAACCAACCATTCCAACTAAGACAAGTGACCTTACCAATGACTCTAACTTTGTAGTTGGTTCAACACTTGCAACAATAGCAACAACCGGTTCATACAATGACTTGACTGACAAACCAACCATTTCGACAGTGAATGATGCAACAATCACAATCACTCAAGGGGGTACAACAAAAGGAACTTTCACACTTAACCAATCATCAAATGCAACAATAGACATTGATGCTGGAGGTGGTAATACAAGAGACACTTGGTATGGAAGTCAGGCACAGTTCGATGCAATTCCCGAAAACCAACTCGATGAGAACACTGACTACTACATCAGTGGTAATGTCCAATGGGATGAGATTGCAGGAAAACCAATCATTCCGACAAATGTATCACAACTTGAAAATGACAGTAAATATACTTCACTACCTACTGTCAAATCAGAGATAAACAAAGCACTCAGAGTCTTTGGTGACAGAGTACAATATGTCACTCAGTCAGAGTTTGACTCACTTTCACAGTCGGGTGGTCTTAAAGATAATGTGACATACTTCATCCAAGACAGCACCGACAACACTATTCAGATGGATGTTGTCTTTTCAGACAATACCACAGCAACATACAATGTGTATATAAACAATTAAAATATAGAGAATTATGATTACAAGAAATTATTTTAAAGTTGTTAGAGTCTTCCCTGACCCATCAGACTACTTCTACATCAAGATTGAGGGATATGATGAAAGTACTTTCAGTTACTATCTTCAAAATACAACATTAAACTTACAATATTCATTCGACAAAGTGAATTGGACAACTTTACCACACCAATTTTCAGAATTTCAGTTACCTGGAGACACAAGTGTATATTTCAGAAACAACTCAGGTACTTTTGGAACTGGAGAAGCTATATTTTATCCAAGAACAAACATAAGTCTCGGTGGAGACATCAGAACACTTTTCGACTATACTGATGTTGACTCTGTGACAACTTTACCAACCAATGGTTTTTCTAAAGTTTTTTCAATGCAGAATGATACACAAATTGTTGATATTTCAAATTTGAGTCTTGGTGGGATAACAACAATTGGTGATAATGCATTTAGTGAAGCCTTTGCTTGGAGTAGTATTCAAAAAGGTCTTGACCTTAGTGGTGTCACTACACTTGGTGAAGGAGCACTTTATCAAATGTATCTAGGTTGTTCTTCATTAAATGAAGTATATGCACCAAATGTGAGCACTTGGGACACAAATAAAACACTTAGTTGGTTGCAACAAGTTCCATCAACAGGTGTCCTTTACAAACCAGCAAACTTGACAATTCCTACTGATGATGAGAGTGGTGTCCCATCAGGTTGGACAACCCAGACCTATCCTAATGCTTAATGAACAACAAAATGGAAAGTGGTGGTGAAATCACCACCACTTTTTTATAAAATCAAAATGTTAAGATATGTTAAAATTCAATAACAAAGTACCAACAGACATTAAAATAGGAAACAAGACTGTCGAAAAGATTTTGATGAGGAATGAGGTTGTGTGGAGTAGACCGGATTACTTCTATATAGAGAATACATATGTAGGTAAGAATACCATTTCGATTAAAAGAACCATTTCGGGAACACCAAGTTCAAGCACATTTGCCAGACATCTTGAATATTCAAAAGATAAAGTAAATTGGACTACTTTCAAACTTTCATCTACTACATACAACATAACACTAAACCAAGGCGAAAAAGTCTATTTGAGAGGTGATGAAGGTGTGTTGAATTATTCAATTGGTTCCAATGGAGCAGTTACAAACATAACCGGTTCTCAATCCCACATATTAGGTGGAAACATTAACAGTCTTCTTAACTATTTAGATATAAACAATGTTGTACTTCCAGTATATGTATTTAAGTATTTGTTTAGAGATAATAACAAACTCATTAGTGCATATAACCTTTCACTTCCGACAATTACTCTTTCTGAGCAATGTTATTATAGTATGTTCGAAGATTGTACTTCATTGACTACTGCACCAGCATTATTACCAGCAACTACACTTGCAAGTGGTTGTTATTGGTATATGTTTATGGGTTGTACTTCATTGACTACTGCACCAACACTTCCTGCAACAACATTAGCAGCATACTGTTATAATGGAATGTTCCAAGATTGTACTTCACTGACCACTGCACCAACACTTCCAGCAACTACACTTACAAATAGTTGTTATGGATATATGTTCAGTGGTTGTACTTCACTGACCACTGCACCAACACTTCCTGCAACTACACTTGCAAATGTTTGTTATGGTAATATGTTCAGTGGTTGTACTTCACTGGTCAATCCGCCCGATTTACCGGCAACAACACTTACAAATAGGTGTTATTACTATATGTTCAGTGGTTGTACTTCATTAAATAAAGTAACTACCTATGCAAATGACATTTCAGCAAGTAATTGTATTGACAACTGGTTACAGAATGTAGCACCTGTAGGTACATTCTACAACAATGGTACTGCAACATACACAATAGACAGTCCATCGGGTATTCCTGTGGGTTGGACTGAAGTGAAACCACCAATTTCTAATTACTTCTATGTTGAGAATGCATACAATGGTAACAACACAATCGAACTAAAAATGTACAAAGATGGTTCATCAAAACACACAACCCATAACTTTGTGTATTATAGTTATGACAAAACAACTTGGACACCGGTTGATGTATCTACAGAGTCAACAACAACAATCCCTATGGTAAGTGGTCAGAAAGTGTATATGAGAAGTAAAAGGGGAACTTGGCATCCAAACACCACAAATATAGTTTCAATATACTGTACACAAGCATACAATGTAGGTGGTGAATTAATCTCACTTATAGACTACTCAAATAGAAGTGTTACTTTACCAAACTATTGTTTTACAGACTTATTTGAAAAAACACCTGGTTCTATATCAAACAACACCAACCTTTTAGATGCACATAATTTGATATTACCATCAAATCTATCGGAAAGTTGTTTCGACCATACATTCGCTTATTGTAAATCACTCACATCTGTACCACAATTTCAATCAAATACAGTGTTAGCAAAATATTGTTTCGACAATATGTATAATTATTGTACTTCACTGACCACTGCACCTAACCTACCATTTACAACATTAGCAAATGGTTGTTATGATGGAATGTTCAAAGATTGTACAAGTCTGACCACTGCACCGGCACTTCCTGCAACTACTCTTGCACCATTTTGTTATCAGAATATGTTCGAAGGTTGTGAGTTACTTACAACAGCACCAGTACTTCCTGCAACTACTCTTACAGAAAGTTGTTATTACTATATGTTTAAATGGTGTTCTTCACTCAATGAAGTCACTACTTATGCAAATGATGTTTCAGCAAGAAATTGTTTGAGTGATTGGTTGAGCGATGTTGCAAGTACAGGTACATTCCACAACTTAGGTAGTGCAACATATTCAAGGGGTACATCAGGTATTCCAAGAGGTTGGACTGAAGTCAAATCATAATACAATTTAACTCTTTTTAAGAAATGAAAAACAAGATAGTCTTCTGGGTTTCCTTTGTTTCTTCCATAGCCTTGATTGTAGGTGGTTTCTTTGCCCCACCAACCGGAGTCATATCAGGTAGTGTATTGACAGCAGTTGGGGAATTATTCGCCTTTGCAGCTCTCTTTGAACTACCCAATATGATAGAGGGAAAGAAAGGAAAGGTTAGTTTCAAAAAAGGAGACACAGAAATATCAATTCATCAAGAAGAAGACAAAGACTAACTACTATGAGGTATTTTACATTAGAAGAACTCGAACACTCTGATACAGCAACCAAGTACAAGATTGACAACACAGCCAATGGTGAGACAAGAACCAATCTGATTAAACTTATTGAACTCTTGTTAGACCCAATAAGAACCAAATGGGGAAAACCAATCAAAGTCAACAGTGGTTACAGATGTTCCAAGTTAAACAGAATGGTTGGTGGAGTAAGTACAAGTCAGCATGTACTCGGTGAAGCAGCAGACATCACAGTCGGAAGTTCTGAAGAAAACAAGAAACTATTCGAAATGATACTCTCGATGAATATCTTGTTCGACCAACTCATACTCGAAGATGGTGGGAAATGGATACATATCTCATTGAAATGGAGAGTGGTGAGTAAGAACAGAAGGGAAGTACTCTTGGGTATTCGGAACTCCAAAGGTAAGATGTACTACACTAAGTATCAGAAAGACAAATGAAGTAAATGAGTGTTACTCAAAAGGTAGCACTCATTTTTTATTTTTTTCAATCACTCCCCCCTACAAATTTTTTTTCATCAACTGGTCCCAAACCCCAGCCTCACTCTTCTTTTCACAAAAGTTGAATTTTAAGACTTTTTAACATTAGGTCATAGGGTGTTTTATTCTCCCCATTTTCAAACTTTTTGGGTGTTTTACTCCATTTCTATATAGTTAATACCCAGTTTGTTACAAAGAAATTAACTAACCCCGATGGGGTGATTAATAGAAGTTTCCTTTAGTATGACAAAGGGCGGAGTATGGCGGTGGGCAGAGTGGCCGAGAAGGGGGGTGCCAAGCGGCACTGAGGGAAGTTAAGTTGCCGAGCCATGGTAGGCAGGGTGGCCAAAAAGGGGGACGCCAAGCGGCACTGAGAGAAGTTAAGTTGCCGAGCCAGGGTAGGCAGGGTGGCCGAGAAGGGGACACCAAGCGGGGACGGAACAGCGGCGGGCCGTCCTGCGACCACTGCCTGCAGGGTGGCAGCCATCGGGCTGTCGGCGGCGGTGGGGGCTCTAGAAGAAGGTTGGGCGGTGAATAGGCGGCGGCAATGCAACCGCAAGGCGGCGGCAATGCAACCGTTAGGCGGCGGGGGGCTGCGAGGTGCGCCACAGGTGGTAGCCGTAGGCGCAGTTGATGGTCCAGAAGATGTACTGTATCATCAGGCACCAGTTTTCGGCGCGGGCCCACAGGACGATGGAGGCCACGTTGAGGATGGCCCAGAAGACCCAGTTCTCGCGGTAGCGTAGCATGAGCAGTATCTGCGCCACAAAGGCAGGCACGGTAGTAAAGGCGTCGATAAAAGGCTGGGGGTCGTTGGTAAGGCGCAGGATGTAATAGAGCCCACAGATGAGCGCCGCCGTGCCGGCCAGGATGCAGCCGAACCACTTGTGCGAGAGCTGTAGGGTGTCCACCTCCGAGTCGGTGTCGGAGGTGCGGTAGTGCCTAATCCAGATGTACATGCCCCCTATCATGGTGACGAAGTAGAAGACATTTTGGGCAATCTGGCCCCAGAGGTGCTGCTTGGCGGCCAGATAGACGTAGAGGAAGAGCTGTACGAACGAAAAGAGGTAGCCGGAGAGTTTCTTTTGGCTGTAAAGCACCACGCCCACGATACCAAACATGCCGCAGACAAGCGAGATGACGGCATCGGCGGGGCTGAGCGATGTGTCGGGCGCCCAAACAAACGAGGCCAACTGGGTGAGCAGGCCGAGGGTGATGAAAAGGAGGCCGAACCACCCGTCGCCCATGAGTTCGTTTCGGAGTCTATTGGTCCAGGAGGTCATGGATGTAGGTCTTGAGGGTTTGGAAATTCTGCAGGTAGCGGCCGCCCTGCAGGAGCACCACACGGTCGTCGAGACCGAAGTCGTACAAGAGCCCCAGCAGTTTGCGGTGGTTGGCCTGGCGCTGGTTCATGGAGGACTGCCCCATGAAGCTGAGGCCGTCGTCGACGTAGGTGCCGCCGGGCTGTAGGAGGAAGATGCGGTCCCACTGGATTTGGCCGCTGAGCGAGCGGGCCAAGGGGTAGAGCACCTCGGCGTAGTCCTGCGGGGTGAGGCGCATGCGCCCGTCCTCGGCGTAGGCTTTGGCGTACATGAGGGTGGTGAGGTTGTCGGTGTCGGAGAGCATGATGCCCTGCGAGGCCTGCCGTATGGCCTGCTGGCAGAGGCGCACCTGGCCGGTGAGGAATTCGACGAAGTCGTCCACCGTGAGGTCGGGGTCGCGCAGGCTGTGCTGCTCCATGTACACCCTCCCCCACTCCACTGCCGTGGGCAGGCCGAAATAGCGGGCCACGTCGTTCACCAGGGTGGTCTTGCCCTCCGAGGCGGTGCCCAACACCAGCAGGTTGCGGGTGAGGTAGGGGCGGAAGGGGGCGGCAATCTTTTGCCAGTAGGGCAATGGGTTGCGGCGTATTTGGGTGCTCTGCAGCGCCTGCTCTTGGGGCACCAGGAGCGGCCGTCCGCCGGCCTGGCGCAAGGGTTCGACGTGGGCGGGGGTGGCCGTGTAGGTGGTGATGGAGGCCGACGGCCTGTCAGCTAGGCGGCTTACCTGGTCCAAGGCGGCGCGCCAGCCGCTGGGCGTGGGGCTTCCGTCGGGACCCACGGCCGTGGGCTCCAGGCCTATCACCTGCACGTGGGGGTCGCTCATGAAAAACTCGCGTACCAGCTGGGTGCGGCGCGGGTGGGGGAAACGGGGGTCGGCGCCCCCGCCGCCCAGCACCGCCACTATGCAGCGGTCGTTCTCTTTCTTGGCGCGCATGATGAGGTCGAGGTGACCCTGATGGAGCGGGCAGAACTGCCCCATACACAGTCCTATAGTCATGATGTCGTTGTGTTGTTGGCGTTGCAAAGATACGAAGAAAGGCCGACATGGCGACATTTTTTTTTGAAGCGGACGGGAGGGCTGCGCTGGATGGCACGGTTCTTGATAGGCTGGATGAGGGGGCAAAGGGCTTTTTTGTCCCATGGGAGAAAGAAAGATTTAGTATTAAAAATTTTTTTCGTATCTTTGTAACTTTGTGAAAAAACGGAGGCCTACGCCAACGTTTTGTATAATAGTGAAATAATAATAAAAAAGAAATATCATCAATGGCAAATTTTCTGTCCAAACTATTTGGCACCAAATCTGATCGGGATCTGAAAGAGGTGAAGCCTATGCTGGACGCCACCCTGAAGGTGTACCCCGAGATACAGAAACTCAGCAACGACGAGCTGAGGGCCAAAACCCTAGAATTCAAAGCGAGAATAAACAAAGAAGTTGAAGCCGAAGAGAACGAGCTGGCACAGCTGCGCGAACGCATCGAGAACGAGTACGACATGCCCGTCAGCGAGAAGGAGGAAATCTACAAGCGTATCGACAAACTGGAGAAAGACTCCTACGAGAAGACGCAGAAAATCCTGAACGACATCCTGCCCGAGGCCTTCAGCGTGGTGAAAGACACCGCCCGCCGCTTTGCCGAAAACGAGGAGGTGGTGGTGACCGCCACCGAGCACGACCGCGAGTTGGCCGTGAAACGCGACAATGTGAACATCGTGGGCGACAAGGCCGTTTATAAAAACAGCTGGATGGCCGGCGGCAACATGATTACGTGGGACATGGTGCACTACGACGTGCAGCTCATCGGCGGCATAGTGCTGCACAGCGGCAAGATTGCCGAGATGGCCACCGGCGAGGGCAAGACCCTCGTGGCCACCCTGCCCGTTTACCTCAACGCACTGCCCGGCAAGGGGGTGCACGTGGTTACGGTGAACGACTACCTGGCCAAGCGCGACTCGGAATGGATGGGCATGCTCTACGAATTCCACGGCCTGACGGTGGACGGGATATACAAGCACGAGCCC
>Ga0247611_10001777_pt1 | contig 37540 bp, 21 predicted proteins | sample 177DNAGHGhighgp2_FD_192422 | JGI IMG/M metagenome (GOLD analysis project Ga0247611, IMG submission 192422) | Sheep rumen microbial communities from Palmerston North, Manawatu-Wanganui, New Zealand - 1770 DNA GHGhigh gp2 | ecosystem: Host-associated > Mammals > Digestive system > Stomach > Rumen... | reverse complement strand
GATCTCATCCGCTTTCAGCAACTCCTCCCATGGATCCCGGCGGAAGAGTATCTGCTCCGTACTGTACCCAAGAATGAGCAGGAACATCCACTGCTGGGTAAACATCCGGTTCGGCACATACCAGAACACAATAAAATAGAACGACAAGCCCAACAACGCCAGCATGATCAGATACCGCACGATCCATTGCACGTCGATATTATCCATAGAAGAGAAGTTATCCTCGCACCAGCGGCGATACTTACGGATATGACGACATAAGAGACAGAAAATCGCTATCGGATAAAGCATGATGATATAAATCAAATTGGCTGGCACGAAATAGTCTATCACCCCGGTGATAATCATGGGCAGAACCACGACACAAGCCTTTGACCAGGTAAGCCACCCAGGGCGCAGCACCTGAGAGGGATAGATGAAAAGCAACCATGCTAACATATTTCCTATCGTAAGCGAAGTGTTATAAAGCGGATCGTCAGGTGTTCCACCTACCGCCATAAAGCCATAGCTGTACCGAAGAATCAGCAGGACTATTTCTATCAATGCCCATATGAGTAGCACCGTTCCCCACGAACGCCGCATCTCTATTCCCTCATGGTGGCGGTACATCAGAAAAGCACCGAAAAGACACACCACGATCATGGCAACGTACTGCGCGGGGTTGATAAATGTCTCAAAGAAATCCTCCGGTATAAATGCCGCTGCCCAATAACTGAACACGACGAGTGCGCCGAGGATGACGGCGAAATAAACCTCCGACCGATAATCCAGCCAGAGATGACGCCAATTCACATCTACTCCGAAAATCTTACTCATCCTGCTATCTCTTTTCCGGTCGTAGCATCGCTTTCGAACGGGAAGAGGCCGAAGAGTTCGGCATCGATACGGTCGGTCACCCAACGGAAGTCTTCCGGGTTATCGCCGAACTTGATCTTATCGCCCTCGACGATGAGTAACTTACCTTTGTAATCCTTGATCCAGTTCTCGTATTTATCGTTCAGACCCTGCAGATAATCCAATTTCATTTGCTGCTCATAGCCGCGCGCACGCTTCTGGATCTGCGCCACGAGGGTCGGAACCGAAGCACGCACATAGATCAGCAGGTCCGGCATCTTGACAAGGGTTGTCATCAGTTCGAACAGATCTTGATAGTTATCAAAATCCCGATCGGACATCATCCCCTGGTCATGCAGGTTCGGCGCAAAAATACGGGCGTCCTCATAAATGGTACGGTCCTGAATGATATACTTGTCCGACTTGCCGATCTCCACCACATCCTTGAAACGCTTGTTGAGGAAATAGACCTGCAAGTTAAACGACCAGCGCGCCATATCGGCATAGAAATCCGACAGATAGGGGTTATACTCCACGCTCTCGAAACGCGGTTCCCAGCCGTAATGTTTGGCTAACATGTTGGTCAGTGTGGTCTTGCCACAACCGATATTACCTGCTACTGCTATATGCATCTTTATATTGTTTTATTGTTTCAATGTTATAATGATGTCCAGTTATTTTCGCTGAATAATCCGAATAACTCTGCATCCACTTTATCAATCACCTTGCGGAAGTCCGCGGGGTTGTTCTCAAAATCCATCCCGTCAGACTCGATCACGAGCACGCGTCCTTCGTACTTATGGAAGATGAAATCCTCGTATTTCTCGTTAAGTCCCATGAGGTAGTCGATCTGCATAGTCTGCTCATAATCGCGTCCGCGTTTCTGGATCTGGGCGATGAGGGCCGGAACGGACTTACGCAAGTAAATCATCATATCCGGCATCTTCATCTGCGATTTCATCAGGTCGAACAGTTCCATGAAGGTCTCATAGTCCCGTTTGCTCAAATCGCCTCGTTCGTAGTTATTGCGCACGAATACATAGACACCCTCGAAGATACTGCGGTCCTGCACAATGGTATGCGTCGATTTCTGGACCACCAGCATATCTTTGAACCGTTCCTTGAGGAAATAGGTCTCCAAGCAGAATGCCCAACGCTCAATATCGCCGTAGTAATCCTCCAGATACGGATTAAAACTCACGCTCTCAAAACGCGGTTCCCAGCCGTAGTACTTCGCCAACATCTTGGTCAGCGTTGTCTTACCCGCTCCGATATTTCCTGCGATAGCAATATACACTTATCGAATTTCCCTTCCTGTTATGTCGTATGTCTTGTCTCCGCGCACGATACGCAATTGGCCGTTGACCATGATCTTGCGTGTTTGCTCAGCGATAGGAGTCTGTTCTATAGCCGTAGGCATCTTGATGATCGTATAGGCGTCATAGGTTGCTTTATCCACGCTCTCCAGCACCAGGTCCCCTTTGAACTTCGCCTTGCGCATTATGATATAATGCGTGCCTTGCACTAAGTTCCAACGCTGACCACCTGCCCAACCGTTACACCAGCTGAGTGTAGCCGTATTGCCTTGCACAGTAGATGACGCTTTAGCCTGGTAGTAGTTATCCTGTTCATCTTTGACAGCTATATAACTGCCCAGCGTACATTCGATGGTCAGTTTACCGTTCACAAACAGGTATTTATCATCGCAGGTAGTACCTGCGTTCACATCCTTACCGTTGATCCAACCAAGTGCGTAGAACTTATATGTAGTTGCATCAAACACATCAGGATCGATCTCCGGTACTACTTCACCTCCGCCTTCGCCTCCGGTGTCTGTACCCGGCACAAAGGTCTCACCGGTATAATACATCGCTACTTTGCTTTCCTTGAGCGCCAAGGTATAACCCGTCGGTGCGGCTTTGGAAGCCGAGGAACCCAAATAGAGCACTACATTTCCGTTCTTACCCGTGATCGTCGCTTCGTACCAATCGCTACCGCTATTCTCCGTCACCGTACTCTCCGAATGGATACCGGCGGACTTACGGGCGATGATCATCTTCTGTATCTCGCTTTGATACTTCACCCAATGCGGCCAGAAGACGCAAGGTACGCCCGGCATGGAGAGGATATACGCATTGCATTGCAGCATCAGCGCACGGTCGTTCGCACTCGCCCCATCGGTACTGCCTTTGATATCCGATTCGGTGTTCGTTCGTTGGAAAGTATCATGGTTATCCACAAAGGTCACCGCATATTTACTATATCCTTTGCCGCGCAAACCGGCGTTCTTGCAATTATTGTAATTCCCTTGCGCTATTCCGCTCTTGAAGGCTGCAGCCCGACAAGGAAAATCGAATGCCAAGGTATTCTTACTCGCTTCATCCACACGCGTCTTGATCTCATTCGCATCGTTCACCCAATACTCCATCACTGAGAAATACGGGCTCGAAGCGCTGTTGTAATCATTGAGGTGACTCACATGGAATCCGCCTGCATAGTCGTACCGGAAACCGTCATAACCCACTTTGTTGCGCAGGAACTTCAGGTACGCTTTGCACATGTTCTGCACGTTCACGTTCTGATGGTCCCAGTCGCGTGCCGAACCGTAATTGGCCTCGTGCTGGCCGTCATCCGGATGACTACCTGACTGCCCCTTCTCATCATTCTGCGTGATCCAACTCGTCTGCGGATAGAAATGACCGTATTCGCCGAAGTCCTGATCCAAGAAATTGACTGTATTCACATCACCCGAGTGGTTAATCACAATATCCGCTACAACGCGTGTACCGCCGTTATGGAAGGCATTAATGAGCGCTTTCAGTTCGTACTCCGTTCCCCATACATTGCTATTCTGATTCGAGTATTGCGCCGGGATATATCCCATGTTATCTTTTGTCTTGCAGGAAGGCGGCAACCATACCAAATCAAAATACGGATTGATCTCAGAGGCTTTATCCTTGAGCGTGGTCCACTTGTTAATCCCATACCCGTGATCATTGGAACTATCCCAATAAAAGGCCTGCAGCATGATATCCTCGCATTCGCTCGGAACCGCTTTCTCGTACTCACCCGGTTCTATAGGATCGATAGGATCTCCTCCACCCGGGTTGTCTCCTCCACCGGGATTGTCACCTCCGCCTGCAGGGGTATAGGTGGACCATGTTCCTCCGCCTTTATCCCATGTACCCTCCTTGATAGCGTACATATTCTCTGTTCCCAGCGTCAGGTCATCTGTCTGATTCCATTTAACACCCTGATTCCAGTTATTGTCAGACGTAGCAGGATTCATACGACAGAAAATCACCTTCGGATACTTGTCGTCAATCGTTGCCTGATACAAGTCCGTCTCACCGGAAACGGCCGTCATACTCGCCCACGCGTTGCTATTATTATCAAACATATAAATAGCAAAGCGGGCATTGTCTTTTTTCCAGTTTGTACTTGGTTTTAGATATAAGGTTCGCGCGCATGTGAGGGCGGCTATCATCAAGCCGCTCCACATGCATACGATCCGTAAAAAATTTCTTCCCATTGTCATCCTCCTGATGAAAAGATTATTGTATTTTTCTACCCATCATATCGTAGATCTTATCACCTAAGCGGATATAGAGTTGTCCGTTGTGGATGAATTTCTCTACTTGCAGCGTATTATTCTCTACATTCTCCACAGCCGTGGTGATCGGCGTACGATCTGTGATTTTGTCGTTACGCGCCTCGTTGGTGCGGTAATAAACACCGAAGTTCGTTCCCTTCACCGCCAAGGTATAACCCTCAGGTGTGGTGTCATAACCCGAAGCCGGACCTAACAACAGACGGATCTCACCGTTCGTACCGTAGATAGTAGCTTTGTAGTAATCTTGACCAGCCTCGTCGCTCACGGAACTCTGGCTGTGTACACCGGTCTTATAACGCGCGTTGATCATCGGCTTCAGTTGCTCCTTGAATACAAACCAGTGCGGATAGAAGACGCAAGGTACACCCGGCATCGAGAGAATGAACGCGTTTGCTTGCAGCACTTTGGCTTGATTTGCTTCATTCGCCATTGACTGCCCATAACCCATGAACTCATTGCTCCATCCGTTATCATCCTTACGCAGGAAGGTATCGTGGTTATCAATGAAGGTCACAGCATAACGACTCTCGCCGGCGCCTAACAAACCGCTTCCCTTGAGTTTGCTGTAATTGTTGTTCGTCAAACCATCGTTGAAGGCGGTAAATTTGGTAGCAAAGTCAAAGGTCATTGATTTGCGTCTTGCCTCATTCAAGTGGTACTGCAGGTTACCTACATCACCGGACCATGCCTCCATTACCGTAAAGTACGGACTGGCAACCGCATTATAGTCTGCTATATAACCATTCTTGAAGCCCTTCACATAGTCATAACGGAATCCGTCTACATATACATCGTTAATCAACCATTTGAGGTACGATTTGCACATATTCTGTACATTCACATTCTTATGATCCCAGTCACGACCACCTTTGAAGTCATCCAGACCGTCATAACCGGCATCTGCGTTACCGCTTGCTTTCTTGTAGCAATCACCGGCTTCCTCTTTCGCCTCTTCCGACCAGTTCAGGTCATCCGTATTACAGATCCATTTAGCGGTAGGTTGATATACACCGTAGTCGCCGAAGTCCTGCTCCGCGAATGTACACCATGTCGGTTCACCCGAAGCATGGTTAATAACGATATCCTCGATTACTTTCGCACCGCTCGAATGGAGCATACCAATTAATTTCCGCAATTGAATTTCAGTACCCCAAGCACTTTCCAAGTTGCTGTATTGGATCGGCAGATAACCCGTACCACCGGTTGAACGAGAGAACGGCGGCAACCATACCAAATCAAACCATCTACCAATCTCTTCTCCCAAGAAAAGTTTCTTTTTGCTGCCCGGCTCGTATTCTTCTGCCTTCGTACGCGTACTGGTGAACTTGGTCCACTTGGTATCACCATAGACTTCGGTCTTACTACCCGTTTGCTTTTTCTCATAACTATCCCAGTAGAAGGCCTGGATCATGACATCCGTGCATTTCTCCGGAGCGGAGTTGCGATAGTTCGGATCCGGCTCTATCGGCGTCGGTTCGGGTTCTGGATCAGGATCGGGAGTCGGATCAACCGGCTTCGAAGGATCATACTCCCGCGGATCACTGCCGTCAAACATACTTACCCATATCTCCAAACTCTCGTTATGACCCTCCATTGTGCTATAGTTGGAGGCCATCTTATAGTACTTATTCTCTGCTAACCATGATGCCGGATTGTCACCCTGCACCTTGTCGCCTAACATCAGAATCAGGTTACCGCGCTTTCCTACCACCGTAATCTTATAACCGGTTGCCGAAGCTTCCTCATCGTTCGTCAGACTCTCGCTATGCACACCCGCTGCCTTACGCGCAAAAATCATCGGTTTCAGGTCCTCTTTGTACTTCGCCCAGTGGGGATAGAAGATACATGGAACACCCGGCAGCGAGAGCAACATCGCGTTACATTGCATCAGACGAGCTTTGATCTCCGGCTTCATCGAGTTACCGCGACCGCAGAACTCATTCTCGTTATCCGGACGGAGGAACCAGTCATGGCTCTCCATGAATGTTACTGCGTGACGACCGTCACCGCGGCTCATGATACAATCACCGCGACCACGACTGTAATCCCAACCTGCAATCGAGTTGAATACATGCCATTTGAGGTCGAAGTCCAGACCCATCAGGTCACCGTTCGCCTGATTGATCTCACGCTGGATCTCATCCGTACCGTTATAACTCTCCATGAAAGCGATATACGGTTTCGCTTTGTCATTATAGTTCCAGTGATGCCAGTTATTGAAACCGTCACCCTTGTCGTAACGGAAACCATCGTACTTCATTACGTTTCTCATCCACTTCAGGTAAGCGATGAACATCTCCTGTACATATACCTTATCATGGCTCCAGTCACGAGCGCCCGACCAGTTATCACCGTCATCCAGGCTACCGGTTGCAGCACCGTAACACTCACCTGCATTCTCTTTTGCTTCATCCGACGTATTCACCTCGTCATTCGAGCAGATATAGGAAGCATCCGGTTGGAACGTACCGTACTCGCCGAAGTCATTCTCATAGAAATCGCACCACGTACTCTTGTTAGCGCAGTGGTTGATCACGATATCGGCAACCACCTTTGCTCCGTTCGCATGGAAAGCTGCAATCAGCGCTTCCAGTTCTTCGCGGGTACCCCAGTTCGAGTTCTGGTTGCTGTATTGCTTGGGGTGATAACCCATACCGTCTCCGTATGCACTAGGCGGCAACCAGATCAGGTCAAACGACTTAGCCATCTCCTCTGCCTGCGGCAGCAAGGTTGCCCATTTGGTATCGCCGTACAAGTCCGTACCCAACTCAGCGCTATCCGGCCAATAGGACTCGTTATAGAACGCCTGAATCATGACATCCTCGCACTGACGGGGAACCGAACCGCTCGATACCGGCGTTTCCTTACATCCTGCGCAAGAGATATAAATCTCATCAGCCTCGTATTTGAATTTAAAATAGAAATCATACGTACCGGTCTCGCTTACTTTGTACGCACCATCCTCGATAGCGAACTCATAACTATCCTGTGCATACTTGGTGATGATCCATGTGCCATCATTGCAATTGTCATGCACTTGCAATTTCTGACCGGCCGTCAACTGTACGCCCAACAGCATATACTCGGTAAACGACGGATCACCGGGGGTCGGATTCTTTGAACCGGCTTGATATACACCGTCAATCAACAAACCGAACTCTTCACAAGCCGGAGTATCTCCTCCCGGAGTATCACCACCAGGCGTATCTCCACCGGAAGTACCGTCATAGACGGACCATTCACCGTCACAACCGGGATCACCCCATGTCGGCGAAGATGTCGTGATAGTAAACAGATTCTTACCGTCTGTAGGAAGCGGTAAATCCTTCGTCTTCGCACCCCAGTTTTCAACAGCACCGCTACCATTGACGCGAGTGAAGACAACAGTGCTTACACCGGATGGCAACTCGTAAGACCAAATACCGTTTCCAACCGAGGTCATACGATAACCCGGCCAAGCCGGATCAGAAGACGTACCCCAATAATAAATTCCAACAGCAGCTCCGTCAACCGTCCACCAGCCCTGCGTCATCTTACAATAGATCGTTGCAGCCGAAAGACTGACTGTCATCCATGCTGCAGCAAATAAAACAAAAAACTTTTTCATTGTATCATTAATTTTAAGTAATGTTGTGTCACTCTTTGCTCTTAACTTTTACTTCTCCACTTTTCGACCCAATACATCGTACAACTGTCCGTCGTATTGAATGTACAGTTGTCCGTCCTTGATAAATTTACGGCCCTTTTGCTCTGCTTTCACTTCTTCCACACCGGTGATCACATCATCCGATACAAAGATAGTGAAAGAACCTCCGTAGTTCGACCCTTCCAAAGCCAGATGGTATCCTTCCGGTACGTCCATCGGGCGTTTCGGCCCCACACGCAGTTCCACTTTACCGCGATGACCGGTAATCACTGCCTTGTAATATTTGGAAGAAGAATTACCATATTCGCCCGTTACCAGTGACTCGGAATGAATACCGACTAACTTACGCAAAGCGATCAACTCTTTGATTACCTCTTTATACTTATACCAATGCGGCCAGAACACGCAAGGCACTCCCGGCAACATCAGGATATATGCATTCGCCTGCAGAATCTTATCCTTCACAGCCGAATCATTCAAATTCACATTGTAGCCGATAAACTCATGGCCTTTGGTATTATCATCATCGCCACGCTCAAATGTATCATGGTTGTCAATGAAAGTTACGGCATAGCGGGACATTCCCTTTCCGCGAAGCGAACCGGAACTCTTCAAATTACCGTACGAACCGCCGAAAGCTTCGTTGAATTTAAATTTCTGCGGGAAATCAAAGGCCAAGGTGTTGTAGCCCGTGCCGCTGATGTGATCAGCCGTACCGTTGATATCACTCCAATACTCCGAAACCGAGAAATACGGCTGTGCGGCCTCGTTGTACATTTTCAGATACTGATTGCCGTATCCCATGGTCATATCGTAGCGGAAACCATCGTATTTCATCGTATTCAGAATCCATTGCGTATATGCTTTCGCCCACTCCTGCACATACTCGCTCGCATGGTCCAAATCGCGACATCCGTCAAAATCACTACCGGTATCGGCTGCACCACGCTCCGTGTAAGGCGCACCATAACACGACGACTCAGATTTTTTAAATGCCTCGTCCGTATTGCATATATGCTGCTGCGTAAGTTGGAATTTACCGAACTCTCCGAAATTATCAGGAAAGAAAGAGCACCAGGTCTCCGCAGTACCGCGGTGATTGATCACAATATCCGCCAGCACTTTCGTACCGCCGCGATGCAGGGCAGCAATCAGTTTAGTCAAATACCTTTTGTCTCCCCAATCGCTATCTTGATTGGCATACTGCTTGGCAGAATAACCTACTCCGCCACCTTTCGGTCCGGCGCTGGGCGGCAACCAAATAAGGTCAAAATTATCACGCAGTTCCGTACTGTCTTTCGTCAGCGCAGTCCAGACGGTTCTGCCGTACTTCGCGCCACTCTTATTGCTATCCCAATAGAAAGCCTGCAGCATGACATCCTCGCATTCGGCAGGCACACCCGCATTTGTAGCGCGCAACAAACTTAAGCCCGAAAGCATGTATAGGGAGACGATTGTCAGAATGATTTTTTTCATGGTTATCCAATATTTGCGTTAGTAATTACTTTTTCGGCTACAAAAGTACTACATTTTTCGCACATATGCAAGCGTATATTCATTTTTTTTATAAAAAATGTGTTTTTTCATAATTTTTGAATATTTTTCACTTCTACTCTTGCATCTTTCACTACAAATGTTATCGTGTATCCGGCATAGTCCAATTTGTACTCCCGATCGGGGTCATCCTGATACGCCGGACGGGGATCTTGACTCAAAATGTAGCATATTTCCCTCACGAGGGCATCACGAGGGCAACACGAAGGCAATACGAGGGCGATACGAGGGTCAAATACCACCTCTAATATTCTATCTTTCGTCTCTTCAGCAAAGCCGTTCTGCGCATCGGGATGACTGTCCGAAAAACTCAGATACGGTTTGATATCATAGATAGGCGTTCCGTCCAATACATCTGCTCCGCTTACAACCAGTTCGCCGTTCTCTACGGCTACAAGCCGTACGCTGCTCAAGCCTATCGGATTCGGGCGGAAGGGACTGCGCGTGGCAAAGACGCCCATCCGCTTGTTGCCTCCCAACCGCGGCGGCCGTACCGTTGGACTCCAATCACCCTCAGGCACCTCTGAGAATCCCCAAAGAAGCCAAAGATGGCTAAAACCCTCAATGCCACGTAATGCCTCAGGAACGCGATAGTCGGGTTCAAAAACGATACGGGTTAAAATCGGACTCTCTTCCCTACTCTGGCGAGGAATGCCAAATTTGTCCGTGTGCCCGTTTCGGGCATAAGCAATCACTTTTAACTGCATTTTGTATAAAATTTGGGTGCAAAGGTAGCAAAAATTGACGGAAAATGCAAGTTTTTGTAAAAAAAATGCGAAAAAATTTGCGTATGTCAGAAAAAAGCAGTACTTTTGCACCCGCTTTTGATGGTTAAGGGTGAGATACCCCTTCCGGCGGAAGCCGGTTTCCCCGTTTAACGGGGACACCTCCGGGTGCCATAGCTCAGTTGGTAGAGCAAAGGACTGAAAATCCTTGTGTCCCTAGTTCGATTCTCGGTGGCACCACGAAAAAGAGGCTTCACGGCCTCTTTTTTGGTGCCAAGTACCAGAATCAAACTAGAGTTCTCCGCCGCTACGCTCTGTCGATTATTGCAAGGCAATATGTCTTGCCCTGCAATTCTCGATTCTCGGTGGCACCACGAAAAGAGACTTAACGGTCTCTTTTTTGTTGCCCAAGTACCAGAATCAAACTAGAGTTCTCCGCCGCTACGCTCTGTCGATTATTGCAAGGCAATATGTCTTGCCCTGCAATTCTCGATTCTCGGTGGCACCACAAAAAAGAGACCCGCGGGTCTCTTTTTTGCATCTATCAGCTTGGGGTGCTGCTTATTTTACCAATGTACCGAGGACATTGTAAGCCTTGCCGTCACGGATGATAAGGAGTTGGTCTCTATAGAGCACTTTCTTACCACTCGGCGTAGCTGCTACCACTTCTTCGATTCCTTGTCCGTCATCGAAATAACTCGGATCCTCGTTATAGAGCGTGATATGGTTGGACGGGTTGCCGCTTGCGTAGTTCGTGAAGTCACCGGAACTACACATCAGCTCCATGAAGCGACCGATATACGTCTTGCCATCCTCTCCTACGAGACGGAAGGAACCGGTGTAGAAGGCTTGCGTTAGGGTATAGGAATCCGTAATCTCCACCTCATCATAGCCGTCGAACTGGAGGCGCACCTCAGAGTCTGTACCCTGAATAGTACCATCGGTGAGGTAAATCAGATCGCTCTCCCATTCCAGATTCTCGCGCGTCAAGTTATATACGCCGGAGAGAGCAAGCGGATTAGCTGTGTAAACGAGGAACCAAGCGAATTGATAGCCCGCATTATCCAGACCGAACTGCAAGATCCATCCGTTCTTACCTTCCTGATACCACTCGGTATTCGGCTCGATATAATATGCATTGAGACCGATCACATTGAGTTCGATAGCATCTTCCGGTACCTCAGCACTCTTGGTGACGAAGTCATTACCTGCAACCTCATTGGAAGCCTCGAAATAGTTTCCGTTCGAACCGATATTGAAGGCCTGTACGGTCCAAGACCATGTTCCGTCAGCAGGAGTAGTGGTCGTTTTCGAAGTACCGTGAACGGTGAGGTTAGTATAGAACTTACCGTCCAGGTAAAGGGTAACTACATATGCGTCCGCTTGGGTAGCAGCGCTCCAGGAGAAGGTCACGTTATCGCCGCCTTCTACCGTTGCCTGTGGGTTCTCCGGAACATAGGGATTCACGCCTACGGTGAATTTGGTCTGTGTCTGCGGACCAACCGGGTTTTGTTTCTTATCAATTACCTGTACGACAACGGTATAACTCTTACCCTCTTCCACATTGACGGTCAGGGGGCTTTCCGGACGATCACTCGTATTGAGATTATCATAAACTACCGTCTCACCGGACCATACCTGTACGTACACGCGCTCACCTTGTGCCAGTTCCGGAGCATCCCATGTCAGCGTAGCGGTCTGATGATCCTCAGCTACTTCAGCTTGCAGATTGTAGATCACTTTTCCGGTCAGCGTGAAGGAGATAGAAGAGATCTTATCGCCAAGTCCTTCCACCTTAGATGCGCCGGTCTCTTCATCCGTCGATACGATCAGTTCGTATACCACTACGGTGTAACTACCGGACTTCAGACCGAGTTGGGCATTTACACCCGAACCACCGATATTGACTGTACACTCATCGAAAGCGCCGAACTTCATCAAACCTGCATCATCTACATTAAGGATATAGCGGGTGTTGAAATAATAGCGATACTCGGCATTCGGATCATCCTGCGTGAACTCTACGCCATCCTGCGCAGCGAATTGCGTACAATCCGCATCGGAAGTGAAGACAGCAGCTATCGTATCCTGGAGATCATCGCTGATAAGGAGCATACCGAAGTACTGCTCGTCACCGAGGTAATACCATGTATAACCTGCATCGCAGTAGGAAAGCGACCAGATAGAGGGATCCGGCAGGTCCTCTTCGGACATATCGACATCGCCGGACTTACCGATTCCTGCCACAACTAAGTTATCCAACGAAACCGTACCGTAGTTACTCGTACCGCCTGCATAGCGGAAGGCGATGAACTGCGCATCTTCCGGAACACTCTCGAGGGTAACGATCGCGTGTACATCAGTAAGCGTCTGCGCTAACGTCTTGATCGAAACGAAAGAGGAAGCCTTGTAGGGGTCCTTCATATAACCTACTTCCAATACGCCATAATCGGCACTAACCATATTCGTATGGTAGTCAAAAGCCACCTCGAGGGTATCGAGACGACCGTTCATAGCCGGTGCTGCAAAGACCTGTGCTGTAGTAGCACCACCGCCGTGTGCTGTGAGGTGCGCTTGGGTATAAACAGCCTGCGCGTTACCTTCTTCGTCATAAGTCTTATCGCGCGATACGAACACATCGGGTTTCTCGGATGAGATGATCCAGCAGTCCGGCGTAGCAACAGTCCATTCGGAACTTGCATCATCGCGCGTGAAGGTCTCAATCCAAGGCAGTTTCATACGGGCACATGCCGTCTTGAAAGTCACTTTTACGGACTCGCTTACTGCAGTTTCGGAGCAATAGGCGCGTACATAGAAATGATATTTCTGTTCGTCATAGAGATTGGACAGCGAAACTGATTTCTGGTCCGTAATCGTAGCCTTTGTCCAATCGGGCTGGTCGCCTTCGAACTCGAGGCGGTATTGATACTGCGAAGCATCGCCTTCCCAAGAAATAGAGGCTGTTACATCCGTTACAGCATCTACCTTAGCCGCAGTAGGCGCATGGCAGTCGTCGCTGATAGGATCAGAACCGTCTTCTATAACCAGCGTCACTTTCGGCTGCTTTTGCTCACGGGAAGAACCACCATAAGCGTACTTGATCAGGTAATCCGAACTTGCGGAATAGAAAGAAGACGTCATATAGGATCCGGCACGCGAAACCTCCACCTGAATAAGCAAGTTACCTCCCTCGTAGACGTACGGGGTATTGAAGTCGATAGTCAGTTCTCCATCCGATACAGACAGACGATCATCGAACACGGTGGTAAGCGCGCTTCCGTCCGAAGCGGTAGCCCATGCTCCTGTTTCGTTCTTGAAGTAGGAGTAATCCGTCTGGGCGAGGGATACTTTGAACTCAGCCTTACCCCAAGCTTGATTTTGGTTGGCAGAGTAGAAAGTCAGCGACTTGATTTTACTGCCTTCAGGGATAGCTTTGAGTTGGTCAGCCAGATAAATGGCTTGCACCTTGTGACCCTCGGAGTCAACGTTATCGCCATAGATAGGGAAATGGCCCTGTGTGGCAATTCCGCCGTAGTTAATCGTGACTGCCTTATCGGCATTCACGTTAGCGCAGATCATCAATGCTGCTGCGATGAATAAGAAAGATTTTTTCATAAAAACTAACACGTTTTATTGTTATTTTGATATTTATTTACCACAAAAAGCGTGCAAAGGTACAAAAAAAATACTATCTGTGCAAATTTTTGTCAATAAATCGTTCCTAAAAAATACATTTTGTTCATATTGCGTTCGATTTGCGACATTAAAAAAGAAAATACGCGCACCCATGTACGCGTATTTTTCTAATATGTACCTGCGCTTTACGCGCGAGTTATCGTTGTTTGAGCCAAAGGTTAAAGAATTTCTCATATACCACGTACGCTCCATCGTCTTTTTGATACAAGAGTTCTTTATCCAACAGCGCTATGATGGCACTTCGAACGGTGCTATAGGCGCCTAAGTGATATTTTTGCAAAAACAGATTGCTACCCGGCTCCATGACGATTCCTTCTTTCGCAACTGCGCGCAGTACCTGCACCTGACGCTCGGGAAGCAAGCGACAATACATCTGATAGGAGGGGGTTTCTTCTTGCAGCAATTGGTTAATTGTAAGCAATATTGTGTTGTAATCTATGTTTGGTACGCTACTTTGATACAAACGATTTAATACATTCTGCATATTCCATGTATAGCCTTCCACCATCGTATATAATTCATGGAAGGTATCTTCGCCTATCTGCTGTCCATGGGATGCAAGATGCTTAGAAGCGAATTGATAATAGGCCTTCTCGTCAATGAGATCAATATTCATCAACTGGGTACTGCGATAGAAAGGTCGCTTAGCGGAAAGAAACATCTCCGTCATCAGGTGCTTTTTGCTTCCGGCAAAGATAAACTGCACATTATTCAAGCGTTGAATAAAGCTACGCAGAACGGCTTCCATCTTAACATCGGGGTAATCCGCTATTGTCTGGAACTCATCAAAAGCGACATAGCAAGGCTTATCCGATTTCTCCAAGTATGCGAATATCTGCTGAATAGTCCATTCTTCGCGTTGCGGTTGGATATCAATCGTACATTTAGGCATGCCGCTTAATGGATCCGGACTAAACACAGGGCGCAGCGAGCCAAAGAAACTTGTGATTTCCGACCATACGCGTTCGGAGTATGGGGTAATACGCCTACTCAGGACTTCCTCTCCAAATGCTTTGGTAAAATCTGCAATATTCTTGGTTTCCAACAGATCGACATAAAAGCAATGCACTTCTTTGGGATTAAGCGAATGAAAAAGATGCTGTATCAGGCCTGTTTTACCGATACGGCGGGGGCTGATAAGCGTCACATTGCGCCTATTATGCAAAGCGTCCGCCAACTCTTTTGTTTCACTAACGCGGTCGCAAAAATACTCTGCACCCATATAAGATGTGATAGAAAACGGATTAAAAATGCTGCTCACTTTTGCCATAATATACTGATTTTAAGCGTTTTTGTTATGACGAACTTTTCGTCACGAACTTTTCGTCACATAATTTTCGCTGCAAAGGTACAACAAATATTTGGAATATGCAAATTTATTTGAAGTTTTTGCAGAAAAAACATCAGCGGCAGACCAAAGCCTGCCGCTGAATCGATACGCTATAAAGCAAGGGGATTAGAGTCACAGAATAGCAGCTACTCGTTTATCCAGCGTCTGACTGATAAATGCATTGATCGACTCTCCTGCTTGCTTGGCGAGAGCTGCAATTCGACTATGCGTCTCTGGTTTAATACGGATGTTCAACTGCCCGGAATAACTCTTGTGGGGTTCTATTCCAGCCTCCAAACAGTAGGCCACATAATCATCTACGGCCTCATGAAAGGCTTCCGTAAGTTCATGTACGCTCTCCCCCTCGAAATTAACCAAACCATCAATGCCCTCTATCTTTCCATAGAAGCATTCGTCTTTCTCGGAGAAATTCACTGTTCCGAGATATCCTTTATAACTGATTGTATTCATAGTTCCCCCTTATTTTAAATATCCTTTAGATTGCAATTCTTCTAATACTTGCCGCAATGCGTACATCTTCACGATGTTCCCCGGATGGGGTTTATGCAGCATGATTGGATGACCTTCCTTATCCTTAAATATCACGCGCGACCCGGAAGTCTTTCCTTTGTTGGATTTAGTATAGCCGAATATAGTCAACAACCTCTCCAACTCATCGAATGTGAAGTTTGAAGGAAGCGCCAGAAACCGTTCAACTAATTTATCTTTTGTACTCATATTCCAAAATTTGCTGCAAAGGTAACTATTTTTTAGTTACAATCCAAATATTTTTGCAAAAAAATGTAAAAAAAATGAAGTTTTTGTCCCAAATGCCCAAAAACGACCTAAGAGCGATATAAAAACATCAGCGGCAGACCGAAGCCTGCCGCTGAAGAGAGAGTGACGCGTAAGCGTAGTGGAGAGGCATTAAATACCTTCGTTAGGATTGCCCTCGATAGGTTGTCCTGTAGTTTGGGTGAACGAACCTGCTTCGCATATACCGTAAGCCACGTTGACCTTACTGATTTCCACTGCGGGAATGCTATAATTCTTTTTCATAATTCGATTATATTAATTCGCGACCTCGAGACCACGAGGTTTCGAGGTCACGAATGGTTAATTACTTAGAGATTACTTGTCCTTGAAGGTTATACTTCACGCCGTTACGGATGATAACAACATTACCATTCTCGATAAGCTTGAGCGTCTGAGCATCGAACTGAACATTCTCAAATCCGGTAGCGGAATTCTCCTGTTTAACAATACGAGCCGGCATTCCGTGACGGATAGGCGCGGAACCACTATTAGAACCAACGGCAGTATTCGTCTGGAAGTAAGCGCGGAAGCTCTTCAAGCTGTTAGCCACATTAGCCTCAACGCCGGACCAAGCGATCTGGTCGTTAGTCAACATGAAGAGTTTGGTCTTATCATATTGCGGGAAGGTCTCCGGGGCGAAGATACCTACGAACTGTACATCGTTATTCTCGCCTACGGACTTGCCTTGAGCAGCTGAAATCGTTACACTCTTGAAGACCGGATTAACGATATTATCGCCAGCTTCCCAGCTAATCAAGTATGGAACACCAGCTTCCATAGACTCAGCAGGATAAACGCGGAGCAGTAACTCGCCATTCTCTACATAACCATACTTGAATGCCAGCAGTGTACCACCCTCGAGCGGAGTACCATCAAGCGTAGGCAGGCTGAACGGCAAGCAGATTGTGTTGTTTCCTACGCCTTTGAAGAACGTACGACCGATCTGTACATCTAAGGTCTGACCCTCGTTAGCAGCCAATGCAGCGGTATTGTCAGCATCGTTTGCAAGAACGAGAGTGGTTGATACACGCACGTTATCCAAGTATAGATCGCCGTCACCGGTGTTGCCAATGAAGCGGAAAGCGATGTTACCGCTACCGGCGGTGAACGGAACAAGCACTTGGGTGGTAGAAGCAGCCGTCAGTGCCTCGCTTACAGCCACGAAGGAATTCTTATCCTCTGCATCGGTTACATAACCTACCTGAAGCGTACCGTTAGAAGTACTATAGTTGAAGGAAACAGAAGCGCCTACGAACGAAGCCTCCAATTCCGGCAGAACAATTACCGTCGCATTGGTCTTAGGAGCATCCGCGTGCAACTGTCCATTAGCCACATAAGCAGCATAGTAAGTAGCGGCATAAACATTCCAGCACTCCGGCATATCGTAGTCTGCTACAGCATCGAAGTCCTCATCGAACGGCAGCGCCGCAGCAGCGCACTTGGTAGTGAAGGAAGTCTTAACAGCGTCGCTCTGATCCTCGGTGCCGCAATACGAACGTACGTAGAAGTCATACTCGGTTGTCGGAGCAAGAGTTGTCAGCGTAGCGGACAGTTCGTCTGTCAGTGTAGCAGCAGTCCAATCCGGGGTCTCACCAGCGGGTACACAAACATACTGATATTGCGTCTCGCCCTTGCCGGAAGCCGTCCAAGCGACTGTTGCGCTGTTAGCGGTAATAGCCGAAGCAGCGATAGAAGCAGGCTTGAAGCAAGTCGGGGTCTTTTTAACCACCACATTATCCACAAAGCCGGTAGCATAGTTGCTGGTGGAGCTATAGCGGATAGCGAGGTATTTCGCCTCTGCCGGGATAGAAGCCAAGTCGAGTTCGTACGGCTCTGCGCCGAATGCGCTGAGTGCAGGCAGGGGCTCCAGAGCTACGAAAGTAACACCGTCAGCCTTTACATAACCCAATTGGAAGTTAGCACTACCGCCCTTGTAGTAGAGCGAGAAGGTGAGGGTGCTCAGGTCTGCAGTGAGAGCGGGAAGAACAGCTATCTGCTCAGCGCTTCCGTAGAAATAGAGAGCTTTGCCTGAACCTCCGTATGCTGCTGCACCGCTGTAAACATACGGATATTCGGTTGTGGAAATCTTGCTCCAGCAAGCCGGCATCTCTTCGGACTCCTCAGTATCGAAGTTGTTGCTATACGGCAGTTCGTCGGTGGCAGCACAACGGGTAGTGAAGGTGAGCGAGTTAGACCAGAGATCATCATCGCCGGTAGCGCAAGCTGTCTGAACCTGTACGTTATAGGAAGTCGAAGCCTCCAGACCGGTAAGCAGATAAGAAGTGGTGGTAACAGCAACGGTATTCCATGTGCTTGCACCTACCGCCTGATAGCGCAGTGCCTTGGCATTGCCTGTCCAAGAGATTGTACCGCCGTCGATGGTCGGCGCAGCCGTCGGAGCTGCCAATGCCTCACAAGGCTTAGCATCTACACGGATATTATCTATACGAAGATATCTACTTGAAGTGCCATTATATCCTCGGATACTGATAATTACTGTTTCACCGGTATAAGCAGACAAGTCATATTTCTTAGCTGTCCAGCTGCTTGCAGTAGTAGAGAGACCATGATTTGGGATAGGAGTAAACGTAGTACCACCATCGGTAGAAATCAACAGGTCAGCAGTTACATTGTTACTATTTCTCCAATCAAAAGTCAATTGTGCATCTTCTGTCAGCTCAATAGCCGGCAATGTCAAATAAGAATAGGTGCTACCATATCCTGTACGGAAATACAAATAATAGTTAGGATATGTATCATAGGTAGGAGTCCATTGATAAGAACCACCGGTTTTTCCTACAGTCCAGCAGTCAGGAATTACACTAGTTGATCCAAAGTCCTCCACAAACGGCAGAGATTCGGCAGCACAAGTGGTTTTGAATGTCTGTTGTGCACACGATTCGCTGTAATCACCTGCACCGCAGTCCGCTTTTACTTGTACGTAATAAGTTGTGCTTGCCGCTAATCCGGTTAATGTGCAGGAAGGAGTAGTAGAAACAGCTTTCTCTGTCCAGTCGGCTGCACCGTCTGCCTTATATTCCACAATCCAAGCTGTTTCATTCTTACCAGCCGTCCATGATAAATTAGCTGTCGAAGAACTAATATTCGAAATTGTCAAACCTGTAGGAACAACACATGTCGGCGCTTTACGTACTATAATATTATCGATAAAGATTGCCCCATTCCCATAGTCTGGCTCGGCATAGAACTGGAACTGAACAGTTTTGTTAGCATAATCTGCAAGACTAAGAGAAATAGTAGTAAAGTCACCAGGATAAGTCTGAGTTCCGCCATCGTTTGTATAAGAGCCAATTTCTTCGAATGAGCCTCCATTTACAGAAATTTTTACTTTGAATGCGCCACAAGACGCTTTGTGACTATAGTCAAAAACGAATTCATAATCTGTTTCGTTAGGCAAGGCAATCTGAGGAGTATTGATTAAGGCGCTTCCATCTGCATTTAAGAAACTGCTATTCAAACGAAGCATTGTATTACTACCAGACTTATAAGTTCCCCAAATATAGTATTCTGTACCTGCCCATGCTAATGTACAGGTAGAACCGGAGTTATTCCAACATTCGGGAATAATTTCTTGAGCTAAAGCATCAAATGTATTAGTCCAGGGGAAGGTAGTCTCCGCACCACATTCAGTACGGAAAGAAGCGGTTGTACTCCATTCGCTTTCGCCGTCCGTGCCACAATTTGCTTTAACTCGTACGTTATAAATTGTATTTGGAGTAAGTCCAAGCAAAGCATAAGAGGGAGTGCCATTAACATCTATATCATCGCTCCAACTACCACCATTAGCTTGATATTGTAGTACCCATGCAGTTTTACCGCCATCATTCCATGAGACATTTCCTCCGTCAGAACCATTAGCCACAGCTGCAAGTCCAGTAGGCTGCAAACAAGTTGGAGGCAAACCTACCATTACATCATCAATATACAAACTTCCACCATAACTAGCGCTTGATCCTGCATATTTGATAGCAATATATGCATTATCAGGAGCTCCTGCTAATGAGAATTTATCCACAAACAAATGGGAATCAAATTCTTGATCAAGAGCAGAACTTAATGCCACAAAAGTAGATGCATCTGATGGATCAGTAATATATCCAATATATACATGTCCATATTCATAGCCCCAAGAAGGATTGTCCTCGGAACAACGATAATAGAACGACAACACTAATGAATTAGTTGGAGCCTCAAAAGGAGGAAGAACTAACACAACAGGTGAAGAAGAACCTCCTCCGTAAGCATATAATGACTTAGGTGTACTCTTTGCATAATATGAATAGTTATATACGCGAGGTGCATTTGACCCTGTATAAATACAATTCCAACATTCTGGGAAAGAATTGTCTTCCATATCATCAAAATTCCATGTCTTCGGCAGAGTAGAAATGGCACCACATGCTGTTTTGAATGCTACAGAAGCTACAGAGCTAACGCCATCAGTACCACCACAATTGGCGCGCACATAGAATTTATAACTCGTTGAGGCACCCAAACCATCTACGGTTACCGTAGAAGCCGTAGTTGATTTCACAGAAGCCGAAGACCAATCCGGTTCCTCAACAGCAGGCAAACAAAGGTACTGATATTCTCCAACACCAGTCCCTGCTGTCCACGTAAATTTTGCAGAATTGGTTTCTATTTCCGAAGTTGCTAAATCTGCCGGCTTAGCACACGGAGAAAGAGCTTCAAATGACCAATCATCTACATATAAGTAGTATTGATAATCTGCATAATAATAGATAGCTATATATTTGGTACCAGCGGGACAATCAGACACATATGTATCCCAATCAGTACTCATCGCTAGAACCTCCTCACCCCAAGTAAAACTTTCCGTATTAGCATCTGTTGTAGAATAGCCAACCTTAAATGTTTCACCCGATGTGCTTGAACTATATACTTTATATGAAAAAGAGAACTCAAATCCATACGGAGCATCAAATTCCGGCGAAATCAGATACTGAGTATTGGCTCCGCCTGTATCGTAAGAACTAAAACGAAAACCATACGTTCCATTTTGTTTAGCGGAAGTATGGATTCCAAATTTTGAATTGTTTTTTCCGCTTGGATTAGATTTAGTCCAGCCTGCTACTTGCAAGTCAGTCTCGAAACCGTAACTATACGGCAACGATTGCGCTCCCCACGCATTACCTGATCCCAGCCAGAGCAAGGCGGTGAGGGTTAAGAATAAGTAAAATTTTTTAATCATAATACTTAAAATTTAGTTAAACATTAAATATATTTCGATTATTTTGAATTATTTTGCTCTTTTTTCTTTCTTTCAGCCTCATAACGAGCCTCGGTTGCCGCAAAGCCTACTGCATTCATCGGTTCGCGTTTCTTCTGCGTTAAATCTTCCACCTTTGCAGACAACTCAACTAAAGACTGACCTATTGCTTCCATTTGAGCCCCGACAAGCTCATTCGTATCATTTTGGTCTCGCAAAATATCCTCCACATAATTCCGCAATTTTTCCACTTCCAATTCCAATCGGTCTTGGCGAATGGTCGTCTCATTAATAGCAGAGAGGGTTTGTCTCATCCAAGTAAACGCCCGCATTATTTGAATATTTACTTGTACGGCCGTCTCTGATGTAAGAACACTACTCAACATTGCGACTCCGTTTTCTGTAAATGCATAAGGAAGATATTTACTATGCTCGCCGCGACCAGTTTCTATGGTGCCATTTTGGCACCTTAAAGAATTATACTCTTCTCTCGTCAATTCTATCATAAAATCAGAGGGGAAACGCGCAATATTGCGTTTAACTTGTCGCTTGAGATTTTTGGTCTCCACTCCATACAATTGTGCGAGGTCACGATCTAAGATCACACGTTCCCCGCGGATGATATGAATCATCTGCTGTACCTGCATAGGCTCTATCGCAACAATCGCCGATGTTTTTGCTATGTCTGCTTTTTTAGGCATCCTTTCTTATTCTAATTAGCCCTTATAGCGTATATACGCGTGTAAAAATAACAATTCAGGGCGCAAAGATACATATTTTTTCCGAAATACGCAAATATCCCATAAAAAACGTGACTAAAAAATTAATTTTGCAAAGTCTATTTTACAATAAAAATAGTAACAAATGTATGTTAATACTTTCTTCCATTTACCCTCCTTTCTCATTCGCATCTGTTCTTATCTCTCTTCGTTCGAACGATTATTTCGCATTACGGACATCGAAATTCCATATTTCTTCCTAATTATTTGCATATGTCAAAAAAAAGCAGTACTTTTGCAGCCAGTTTATTTATTTTTGTTTTTAATAATACATTATTATTTGTACGCTGAATAGATTTTTGACATTTTTGTGCGAAGCAATTTTTGTAAGCAGCCGCACGAAACCATATCAGATGGGTTTCGGGAAGCGGAATAGACTATTAAGACGGCTGCAAATGTATTTGTGAGCCGGGTTGATAGACTATTACGATAGAGAGCCATAAGGGCTCGAGGGGCTGCGCATTTTTGATTTATATACAAAATTATGAATACAGAACATGCGATAAAGTTGGTGAAGGATACGTTCCAGCAGGAGTTGTCCTCGGCATTACGGTTACGGCGTGTGACGGCGCCGTTATTTGTGGAGTCCGGTCATGGTTTGAACGATGATTTGACGGGTGTAGAAAAGCCTGTTTCATTCTATGTACCGGCGCTTAACAGACATTGCGAGATCGTTCATTCGCTCGCCAAATGGAAGCGAATGAAGCTTTGGCGGATGAACGCGCAACCGGGGTACGGTATCTACACCGACATGAACGCTATCCGTACGTTCGAGACGCCGGATGATATCCACAGTCTGTACGTCGATCAGTGGGACTGGTGCAAAGTGCTGCGAAAGGAAGACCGCACGAGCGAGTACCTGCATGCTACCGTACGGGATATTTACAAGGTGCTCCGGAATGTGGAGTATGTGGTTTGTGAGCGCTGCCCGGAGATCAAACCGTTCCTGCCGAAAGAGATCACCTTCATCAGTTCGGAGGAGTTGCTGCAGCGTTATCCCGATAAGTCGCCCAAAGAGCGCGAAAACGCTATTTGCGAAGAATACGGAGCGGTTTTTATCGAGGGAATCGGAGCGCCGCTTTCGAACGGACAGAAACACGACGACCGGGCTGCGGATTATGATGACTGGAACCTGAACGGCGATATTCTGGTATGGTATCCGATCTTAGGCAAAGCGATTGAGTTATCATCGATGGGTATCCGCGTAGATGCCGAGTCGATGGAGCGCCAGTTAGCGGCAGCAGGACATGCGGATTGGAGTAAGTTGGAGTACCACCGGTTGGTACTGGATGGCACGTTACCGCTGACTATCGGCGGAGGTATCGGTCAGTCGAGGCTGTGTATGATTTTGCTGCATAAGCGGCATATAGGGGAGGTACAAGTAAGCGAGTGGTCCCAAGAGGAACTCACTCGCTGTGCTGATACCGGCATTACGTTGCTTCAATAACGGTATTTTATATGTATTTTTCTTTATAGACCTATCATCAGTAGGCGTCGGTAGCGTTACCGGATTTATCACCGCCGTGGATGTCAACATTGGAGGAGACGCGATCACCACTGCCACAGAGGACAGAGGAATGATAGATAGGTTGTATCGAAATACAAGGGGTTTTATATATCGTTTTCATAATGATTCAATTTTAGTTTAAAAGAAAAATATAATTATTGATTTATTTAATTCGAATCTTTCTTTTTAAAACTTATCTCTAAATAAATTTAATATAATTTTTCAAAATAAATCTTCCCGATTTTTGGCAAAATCCAAATCAATAATTATTTAAAAAAATGCCAAAAAATGCCAAAAATAATTTACTTATATTCCATTCCTAAGACATTATAGGTCTTGTTATCGCGGAGGATGAGGAGTTGGCCGTTGCGGAGGATCTTATTTGTCATTGGTAATTTGTCATTGGTGATTTGATCCATTCCTGTTGCGGCATCCTCTTTCTTGACGATCCGGGCACGTTTAGCACCTTGCGCTCCGCCTTTCACTTCGAAGTACGCGCGGAAACCTTTTATGTTCGCGGTTGTTGCAGGCCATAAGAGCTCATTGTCCGCACCGAGGAAGAGGAGGTTTCTGTTACCGCCTGTTAGCTCTGTTGGAGCATAGGTACCATGGAACGAAATGTAGGTATCGCTCGTTTGGTCAACAGGCGATGTCGCACTAATCGTTACGCCTTCGAATGAGGGGTTAGTCACATTCACAGAAGGTTTGAGCAAGTACGGCTTGCCGGCTGTGAGAGTCGTTCTGCTTGTAAATTCAAGGTTCAACAAATCGCCGTCAAGCGAGGATCCGGTCAACTCTTCGAGATCGTATCCTTCACCAAAAATATATTGCAGTTGTGCATTTTTGAGACCAAAGGGCAGACAGATCGTGTTATACTGTGCGCGGGTGAAAGAACGGGTCATGGATATATTAACCAGCAGATCTTCGTTCTCTGCAATGATAGAAGCGTTGTCATCAGCATCGGAAAGGTCAATAGGATCATCTATTGAAGCCGTAGCTCCGCTTGCTGCTTTGACTTTACGGCCGGAACCGATATTCTCGATTTCTGCATAGATGAAGAGGTTGGTCAAATTGCCCGACGCCAAGAGGGTTTGGTTGCTATTGGAAGAGGTGATCTTGCCTCCGCCTTCTTCGTCATAGATAGCAACGGTGATGCCGCCATTAATAATACCATAATCAGATCCCAGATTGACGGTTTTGCCATTAAGACAGAGATTAATACTACCAGCCGGATCCCAGTCAGTAGAAAGAGTCACGTCATGAGCGAGATAGTAGTTACCGGCAGATGTAGGTAATGTGCCTGAGTATGTCCACTTAGTAAACGTAATGGCATTATGCGTATGGTTGAGAGTTGTGAAACTTGCCTCAGTAGTCCATGCACTATATGCGTCGCCAATTTTGGTACGAATTTGGTAGTAATAAGTGGTGCTTTCTTCCAAGCCGGAGATTTCATAGGAGGTAACGTTGCCTACATTGGTAGCATCACCAATGCTGCCGGAAGTGGTGCCATAACGCACCTCATAGGAATCTGCGCCTTCAGCAGCAGTCCAGCCAAGAGTTGCTGCATGACGAGTGATGCTCGATGCTGATGGGGAAGTCGGGACAGGAATTGAAGGTGCATCAGCAAAAGATATTTTGATTACTGGAGTCGAAGCTATTGCAGTACCCGTAAGATTGTATGCATTTGCGGCATTAAAACTACTCCCCGAAGCCCCTATATTATATATGCCACATGGTTTTGTTGATTTGCTAGTAGTATATATTTTATGATTGAGAGCAGACGTACTGGAGCGAGTATCTGTCTTATCATTAATGGTTATCACCAAATTTTTGGTACCTCCCCAACTAAACTCAGAATCCAATGTAATCGTATACCACCCTGATGCTGCTGGTATAGATACTATCCCATCAAATACCTTTGTACCAGGTGCTGGATTCCCTGAAGAAATACCATACATCCACTGATCATCACCTACTGAAGATGCCAAATATGTTTTCGTTACTTCAGATATCCATACTTCACATGTACGAGTTTTTGCCGTGGAACTCATATAATAAAAACTGATAGCAGTTATTGTTCCCTCGCTTGCTCCCGCCTCAGTTAACTCAGAGGCAAAATACAACTGTTGAGAAATAGAGTTGTATGTCATACTGGCAAACGCAATAGGCATGTTAGGGGAAGAGGATGTAGTTCCTCCAGTTCCTATCTCATAATCCGTAGCATATATCGAGATTGTGAAGACAAAAGAAAATAATGTAAGTAAAGATTTTTGCATAACTAATACCTTTTTAATTTATGATTTCTAATTATCAATTTTACTGATTTTTGAATTCTGAACCCGTTGACGACTCGTAAATGACTCGTAAATGGCTCGTAAATGCCTCGATGTAGTCTCGTAAACGACTCTATAAAGTCTTGGCGTCATTCACAAAGCTCAAAATGCAACAAAAATCGCAGCAAAGGTACGCAAAAATATTGAAATATGCAAATTTTGGCGACATTTTTTCATAAAAAAGTGAAAAATGTTTGCATTTTGTAAAGTAGAGTTGGCGAAAAATGCATTTTATGCACAATAATTTGCATATATCAAAAAAAAGTTGTACTTTTGCAGCCAAAATTGATTCAAATAACAAAAAGCGATATGAAAAAGTTTTACATGTTAGTTTTGGCGGCGATGATGATGGCCGCGAATGTGGAGGCAAAGGTCGTGATGACCGAGAGTTTTGAGAGGGAAGTAGGAACACTCAATGTGGGTCCGAACACCTCTATGGGTACGAACACCAGCGATTGGTGGTCGTTCAGCGGAAGTAGTAACTATATCACCGTAGATGAGGGGACGCTTTCTTACCCGGGCTATGTGAGTACAGGTACGGGCAACAAGGCCCATCTATGGTCCACAGGCGCAGATGACTTGCGCCAGTTTGCAAAAGAATATACGAGCGGCAAGGTTTATCTGGCTGCGATCATCAATGTAGATGTTCCCAAACAAGGTACGAGCCCGGACTATTTCTTATCCTTCGGAGATGCCTCTGCCAGCAATCATTGCGGACGACTCTACACCAAATCAGTAAAGGAAGGTTCTGAGTTCGTCGGCTACCGTTTGGGTATTGCCAAGAAAGATGAGAACAGTACTTATATCCGATATACCGAGAATGTGCTGAGTCTGAAAACGAATTACCTGATAGTGATAGAATATGAGTTTGTAGATGGCGACAACAACGATATCGTTCGGTTGTATGTCAACCCGACCAAGTCCACGACTAAACCGATATTCGAATGCGTACAGGACACGGCAAACGCGTACGGCACAGCGTGCGGCGCAAATGTGAAGAAAGATGCTGCTAAGCTGGCGTCGGTTAACCTGCGTCAAGGCACGAATACGCCGAAAGATGTCTATGTAGATGAGATCAAGGTAGCGACGTCATGGGCAGATCTGTTTGAGGAAGGCGGTGACACGCCGGGTGAAGATACGCCGGTTATTAATCCCGCGAGCAGCATCGATTTCGGGGACGTGGATCTCAACCTGTCATACGGGAAGACGCTTGTTGTGAGCGGCAGTAAGCTCAAAGGGGCTGTCAGCGTAGTATCGAGCAATCCTGCTCTTGTGCCGGATAAATCTTCGGTCACGAAAGCGCAGGCAGAAGCAGAAGGCGGATATAACCTGACGATCATCCTGACGGCTACCGAAGCGGGTAACGGTTCGGCGACTATCACGCTTAGTTCCGAAGGCGCGGAAAGCACAGTAGTGAATGTCAGTTGGAATGGATTAGCGCCTGCCTCGGGAGGTCTCACTATCGCTGAAGCAAAGCAGTTAGGTGCAGAAGCGGAAGTAGCGCTGAAGGATGTAGTAGTCGTTCGTCGATTCCAAGACGGATTAGCATTCTCGGTTCAAGACGAGACGGGCGCACTCAATATAGCTGACTATTACGGCGTGGGTTCCCGATGGGAAGAAGGCGATAAGATCTCCGGTATCACGGGATTCGTTCTTGCGGGCGATGACGCGATAGACGGGTTCTTCACGATATACCCGAATTGGGGTACTGTTACCGAATCGGAAGTAGTGATTGATCCGTTCACCGTTACCTTAGCCGATTTCACCCAATACGGCCCGGCGTACGTCAAAGTAGAGGGCGTATCGTTCCCGGAAGATGCCGAGACATTCGCGGCAGGCAGCATCACGATCTCGCAAGGTGCGGCAAGTGCGAACATGCAGATCGAGTCCGGTTGCGACATCATCGGCGAAGATGTTCCTGCAAGTGCGGACATCAAGGGTATCGTATGCCATCCGTATTTCACGGATAACATCCTGATCACGGCGAGCGCAGATGTCTATAACCGCGTTCCGAAAGGCGGCGACACGCCCGAACCGCCGGTTTATGAGGACTTGCTTAAAAACGGTAGTTTTGAGGACTATAGTTGCAATGCCATCTGGGGATGTTCGTTTGACGAATGGACTCGGTCTGGCGGTAGCGCATCGGTATCGAATGTGACGCTCAAAGGCGAAGCCTCGATGCTATTGGAGGCAACCAGCATGACATCCGTTCTGGATCAGGAGGTAGCGCTGAGTGATGATGATTATTCAGTCGGTTCATCATTCAAACTGACGCTCAACTATAAGATCCTCGCTATGCCGGAAGGTTCAGAACTGATGACCGACTGCTATTGGGAGGCAGCCCCGGGCGGTAGTTCGGAGGAGATAGAGTCCCATGAGTCGGATATTCTCCGCGTAGCCTTGGCGCAAGGCGAAGGATGGTTGAATAAAGAGATCGTCACTACCAAGCCCGCCAAGTCCTCTAAGTTCCGTGTGCGCGTCAAAGTGCCGAAAGGCGCAAGAGTGATCTTCGATGATTGGAGTTTGGTATATATTCCTTCGACCGATCCGTATATCGAAGTGAGCCCGAAGACCTTGCCGCAGTTCTCCGTTAACCTCGGCGAGACGGCAACGAAGACCGTACATATCCGTCAAGGCAACCTCAGCGGCAAGACGACCTTCTATATCGGCGGCACGAACGCTAATCAGTTCAGTCTCTCGGCGACCGAGTTACCCGCCGACCAGAGTGAGTTAGACCTTATAATAACATACGCACCTACGAGCGCAGGTACGCATGTAGCATCGTTGATCTTCGATAATGCGGCGCATACCACTATCCTGCCGGATATGATCTCGCTCAGCGGTACATGTTCCGACCCGAGTGCCAAACCTGTAATCGCGCTTAACCCGAGCACCCTACCCGATTTCGAGGTACTGGAGGGCAAGCAGCAGAAGATGACGTTCACGGTAAGCAGCCTCAACTGCACGGACTATGTCTATGCGACCGTAGCGCACGTACAAGGCGCCGCCTTCACGATCGATGGTTCGATGTACAGCAAGAACAGCACGGCTACCGTGACCGTGACCTTCGCGCCGCAGACGGCAGGTACGTACCAATCGACCGTCACTTTCTCTTCGACAGGCGCAGAAAACGTGACGATCACGCTCAATGGAACGGGTATCGCCAAGACACCGGAGACGATCGATTGGCAGACCGATTTCGTATGGGATGACACGAACCCGCTGAAGTTACTCAACGAGCCGTTCGATGATATCCAGCATGGCGAGACCTTCGTTAAGTCGGGCTGGCAGAACGTAGCGGCAGTCGATCAGCGTCCGTGGCAAGGCGTAGATGCCTCCACGATGCAGTCGATCACCGGCGACGGTAAGTTCGTTCGTGCCTCCGCTTATCAGTATGGTCAGGATTCGACCGCTAACTGGGAGACATGGCTCGTAACGCCTGCATTGGATTATAAGAACGCAGCAAGCAAGATCTTCGCCTTCAGCGTGATGGGTATGTACATGCCGCAGGACGGCAGTTCGACGCTCTTTGAGGTATATTACATCGACGCAACAGGTGCCACGGTTTATAAGCAGAACTTGACGGCCAGCTTCGATATCCCGACCACGAGCGATGATAACGAGAGTTGGAAGACTTTCTATCTCGACCTTGAGCCGTACGCCGAGACGATGGCGGATGTCTTCTACATGGCGTTCCATTATGTCGGCCCGAACGGTAACCAGGGTATCGTCTCCTATTATGTGGACGATGTCAGCTGGGGTCGCACCGACCTGCCGAATATCTACGTCACGCCGAGCGTTGTAACCGATACGACTATCGTGAATGTGAAGAAAGATATCGCAACGATCAGCATCAGTTCGAGCAACGTAGAAGGCGCTATCTCGCTGAGTCTGGCGGGCTCCAACTACAACCGCTTCTCGCTCTCTGCGACGTCCTTACCGGCAGCCGGAGGCGAAGTGACCGTTTCGTTCGAAGGTCAGGAAGCAGGCGTACACGAGGCATATATCGTTATCTCCTCGAAGGGTGCACCGGATAAGTACGTCGTCATGGCGGTTCTCTGCAAGGAAGAAGGAACGGGCATAGAAACGGTTAGCGGTGAGCAGTTAGAGGTTAGAGGCCGGAAGATCCTCCGCAACGGCCACATTATTATCGTTCGTGACGGCAAATCCTTCAACCTCCTCGGCATACGCGTGGAATAGCATTTTTCTTAAACTTTTTTGGTTTATATACCATAAATAAAAAAATCGAACATTGAATGTGTTGTATATGTCGGAATTGAGGTGCAAAATGCAAAATAAAGTGTACAAAAAGTAATTTATATAAGAAATTATATACATTTTATTTGTGTATATCAGAAAAAAGCAGTACTTTTGCAGCGATTTTGATATTTACTTACTCACGTAATTGTGGGGAACGGATTTCTTGGATAGGGCCCCGGCCCTTCCAAGAGTCGTTTTTTTAAAAGCGAATATTGATAATAATAAGTAAAGAAAAATACCGAAAATGCCATGCGGCGTGTAGTATTTAAATGAATAGAAAATATTTTTGATATTTTTGGTTTGTTGAAATAGAAACGGGAAGAGAGAGGAACGAGAGAGGAACGAGACAATAACGTATCCCACCCCACCTTATATATACATAGTATATATCCCGTGATTTTGAAATGGATAATTTAAAAAGTATTAGTCATATGAAAAAATTTTTACTTTCTTTTTTATTTTTTCTTTTCACGTGCGCGAGTGTGTGGGGAGCGATTACACCTAGTATAGAAGGAACAACCTTAACTCTCTCCGGAAGTGGGGCAATGTCGAGTTATGGTTCCACTTCTAATAAATCTCCTTGGAATGGCAACACCACAATAACCAAAATAGTTGTCGGATCAGGAATAACACGAATAGGAGCTAACGCATTCTACGGAATGACAGCATTAACAACGATAGAACTTCCGGCATCATTGGATAGCATAGCCACTGATGCGTTCAAAGGATGTACCGCCACTAAATCCATCAAATATGCCTCTTCTCCCACTAATTGGGCACAAGTTGGAATTGCCAGTGCCTACGCTCATCCGTTTGGGGAAAATGGAGGTTCTGTTACAACCGCGACAAAAAACGCGCGAGCTTATTATTTTTATGGAAATGCTTCTTCTACATCTATCCTTGTTTTTGAACCGGGATTAACCCGCATAAAACCATATACTTTTTGCAATGCAAACAACACCCTAACCTCATGTAACATTCCTGGGAGTGTTGCTAAAATAGGAATCTATGCTTTAAACTCTGAATTTTCTGAAGTGGTTGTAAATCGAACCACACGCCCTAAGTGTGAAGGAAACTCATCTGTTACTTTCACAGACTCCGGCATACTATATGTTCCTAGTGGTTCAAAAAGTTCATATGATGATAAAGCGAGTGATTATTGGAAAGATGCCATGAGTTATAATAACAAAGGTTATTCAGATATTAAAGAAAAAGCATTAAGCGGTGATTGCACGATGAGTAGCGGTTCTGCAAGTTGGACATTAAACACAAACGGTGTATTAACAATTACCGGTCACGGTGTTATAGCCGATTATGCAGGAAGCGCTAACTACCAATGGACTTATTTCCGCCGCTTGGTTCACAAAGCCGTTATTCAGAACGATGAGTATGGTGATCTTACTTCAGTAGGCAATGCATTAAAATGGAATTGGGGTATATCAGAAGTAACTATTAATCAAACATCAATCCCAACTGCAAATATATTAGGAGGAAACTCCGAATCTTATGCGGACCTGTTTAACTCTCGCGACAATGTGGTTCTAAAAATCAAATCCGCTTCTTTGGCTGATGCAAGCGCAAGCAATTTGGCTTCTGATCCTTGGGACAATGCACGTCTGGATATTCAGTTGTCCGACAATTTGGAAATTGGCGACGGTGCAAATTATTCAACTATTCTGACGAATTGCAGCACTTATGTAGAGAAGCCCGTAACAATGCAAATCAATCGCGAACTGGCTAATGGAATTTACAATACGTTCTGCTCGCCGGTCGCTATAAGTGCTGCTAAAATAAAGGAGATTTGGGGTAATGATACAAAATTGTATGAAATGAGCACGTCTGCCGGTTCTGGCGAAGAGAACGAGGTAGTAATGAACTTTGATGACGCAACAGAAGGAATTGCAGCAGGTGTGCCTTATCTAATCAAACCGACTAATTCGGACGTTACTTCTTTCACGATAGAGGGTATTGCTCCGAGCAGCGTTGTTTCTGAACCGGAAGAGGTTAGTAACACAGAAATCACCTTCCATGGTACACTAGCGCCACGTGAGGTAACTGAGGATGAAATAACCAACAAGAGTTTCATCATTCTCACCGGTACGGTAACAGAAGATGGACAATTGCTCACTTATGCGAACGGCGGCACACTTGGCGGAATGCGTGCATATTGGATTATGGATACGCCTGCAGGCGCACCGATGAGACGTCCTGTACTACGAATCGGACAGTCAACGACAGCGTTTGAAACGGTCAGCGATGAGCAGTTAGCGCTTAACGGAAAGAAAATACTTCGCAACGGTCAACTCTTCATTGTACGCGGAGAGAAGATGTATAACATGCAAGGACAATTGATTAAATGATGATGAATATGAAGAAGCACTATATACAACCTGCTATGCAGGAGATGCAGGCACAGACGATGAATGTTCTGATGTCAAGCGGCGTGACGATGAGAGGAAACGTAGGATCTATTCCTTCGAACACCCCTCTCTATTGGGCTACTATCGGCGCCGGACCGGGTGCTACCGCGTGCTCGGGCGTGTAAATAATAAGGTGAACGAATAAAATGAGTAAGTAAATATGAAGAAGATTTTTATTTTGTTGGCGCTGTGTGCGCTGACGATCGTTGCAAATGCAGGCAACTACAACTATAAGTGCGGTATCACGTCCGTTGAGTATGATGACAGCCAGAACCAGGAAACAAAGCACATCTTTGTGCTTACCATCCAACAGACGGCAAAAAACACCTCCGGTTACTCAAATACCACCACCTACGATGCAACCTTGAAGTTGACCGTTACTTCCGATGATGGTACGCTGGAAGGTACGTACTCATCGGAAGGGTTTGTAGGAACCGGTACCACCTATGACAAGAACTACATCGTTACGACCAAAAGCCCCACCAATCTCAATGTAGTGGGATATAACGAGCGTTACTTGAACACCAGCAAGAATTCTACATTCACTATCAACAAAGAAGAAGGCGAAAACACCTATTCTATCAGTTCGGGTGTACTGTATTTTGTAGATAGCCAATTGAACCCCAAGAATTACTACACTTACAATTACAACTACGACGCAACGGACATGAATAATCCTGACGTAGCACAGGTGCCTTTTGTCTTCGGTTATGACGGTGAGTACCACGAGGAGGTATATAACTACGACATGACCGTCAACGGCATCAGCGTCATCCGCGACGACAGCGATTATGAAGCTACCCGCTATTTCCTGACGCTCAGTTGTACAGGCGTTAATCGCGAAGATAACACCAGCCGTAACTACGAGGTACAACTCGCTATTTACCCCTCTTCCGAGTCGATTGTCGGCACGTTTGCTACGCAAGGAGGTAGTTTGCTCTATGCGTCGTACAGTTACGTCAAAGACTTAAAAACCGGCAAGACCCGTTACTTGGCCAACGACTCTATCAGTTCGATCCAGATCAAATCCAAAGGCGAGAACCAGTACAGCTTCTACGGCGGTACGCTCACTTGCACCGATATCGATGCCAACTACAGCGCCGTGTACGGCAAGAAACGTATCGAAGCCGTGCATTATTATCACTTTAGCGATAACGACGGTGCGGGTATTCCGTTCGGTTACGACGAGAGCCAGACGGCCTTTAACCTCACGCCTTCCAAAGTGACGGTAGAAGAAGAGAGCGACGGGTATATACTGACCGTTACCGCAAGCGACGGTAGCGCTTCGTACACTGTGACATTAGATATCCTGAGCGAACAACTCGAGGGTTCCTATACCCTCTCCGGTGGTACGCTGAGCGGATGGTCCAAAGTAGAACGCGGATCGAGTACTTTCTATGTAGCGAGCGGTTCGACCATCACTATCACTTCGAAAGGCAATTATACCTATACCATCTCCGGTAACTTGATTTGCGAGGACAACAGGAGTTTCACCCTCAGCGCCTTCGATTTCCAATACGGTAACTCCGGAGGTAGCGGTAGCGGCGAAGGAGGCGAAGGAGGAAGTACGACCACCAACACCTACAACGTGACTGCAGACACGGTAAAAATACAAGACCTCTCTACGGATAAATACAATTATTTCGTAACGGTTAACGCACACACCTCGACCGGTGAGTACGAGATCGCATTCGACGTATGGCCCTTGGCCAACTCGACGGTCGGTTCGTTCAACGCATCGGACAAGACGATCGGTTACGTCAGCTCGTTTGTACACAAGACCAAAGCGAACGGCAGCGCCGTGAACATGTGGTACTCTCCGGAAGAGAATTCGCCCATCAGCCTCAGCATCGTCTCCAACGGAGACGGTACCTGCACGCTGAGCGGTTCGATTACCGCGGTTCGTAACAACGTAGCCTATACTTATGTCATCGCACCGTACACATGGAACTACTCCGCTGAAGAGGTAGATCCGGAGCCACAAGATCCTTATCGCTTCGAACCGATCGTAGCGACGACCATCAATTTTGTCGGCGACGTAGTGTCCTTCCGTGACCGCGATACGTATATCGAAGTGACGCTCAACGAGATGGCGAACGAGAGCTATGATTGGATCGAGTTGCGCCTGATGTCCGACACGATGGACATGCCGGCCGGTAACTATATCATCAACGACAGTTATGCAGCCGGTACACTGACTGCCTCCAAGGGTTATATCGGCGGTAATGACGACCCGTCCTACGTAGCGATTCGCGCCGACAAGGAGAACTGGGGACAATATACCCCGTATTACCTCGCAAGCGGTACAATCAACGTCAGCTTCAACGCGAAGGGCGATACGATCTTCGTCACCGGTACGGCCCTCTCGCATAACGGTACAACCGTGAATATCAACGTCAAGAGTTATAACATGCTCTATGTAGACGAGACGCCCAAAGAGCCCGAGTTCGTGACACTCCAGATCGATACCGCCTATGTGACCTATCGCAGCGACCTTTCCGACAGCATCAATAATCAGTTCGTCTATGCCTTCGATTTCAACTATGGAGAAGACTATCCGGAGGTAATTGCAACGGTGGTTATGAGCAAACCGATGGAGTATGTAGCCGGTACGTACAGTCTCGCAGACGGCTCACTCAGCGAACTATTCATGGCGCAAGATCAGGCTGATTATGAGATGTATATCTACGGCGTTAATCCGTATGATTTCACCGGCGCTACGCTTACGATTACACCTGCCGAAAACGGTCAATGGACCTTCACCATGCATATGGAGGACGCGATCGGCAGCACCTATGACTTCTCGTTTACGCAGAACCCGGAGATCGCGCTGTACCCGCAGCCCACAGTAGATCCGGCAGAGCAACCGTACACCGATGAGATGAAAGAGAAAGCATCGATCACTATCGTACTGGATACCCTCTTTTGGAATGCCAAGTCCGTGGATAAAGAGGGTGTGATTGATATCTACCTCACGCAGTTAGAAGCCGATATCAACGGTCTGCGCGCGTACATCCAACTCGGTATGTTCGCAGATGTGGCTTACCCTGCTGCAGGTACTTATCCGGTGAACGGAACCGGCGAAAACGGTACGTTCAACGCTTCGTACGGTCGATTCGAAAGCACCCTCTTCCCGTGCTATGTAACCCTGATGGACGGAGACGGTTACGCGCATGCTGTTTGGTACCTTATGAGCGGCGATATCACACTTTCTTACGAGAACGGACAACCTGTCCTCAGCGGTGTTTGTACCTCGTATTACGGTTCGACCATCACCTTCACATACAAGCCGAAAGCGACAGGCTTTGAAGAAGTGGAAAGTGAGAACGCTGCGAGAAGTAAGAAGATCCTCCACGAAGGACTGATTTATATCCTCCGCGGTGACAAAAAATATTCAATAATGGGACAAGAAGTGCGATAAACGCACCAAAAAATCATTATTTTTCGGAAAAGTGGCATACACTCTTGTGTATGTCATTTTTTTTTTGTACCTTTGTCGCCGATTTTAAGTTGGCATATTGTGGCCATAAACAAAGATATGCAAAATATACGAAACATAGCAATTATTGCGCACGTGGACCACGGGAAGACAACGCTGGTCGATAAGATGCTGTACACGGCGCATGTAGTAAATCAGAAGTCGGAATTCAGCGACCAACCCAAAGAGTTGATCCTGGACAACAACGACCTGGAGCGCGAACGTGGTATCACGATCCTCGCCAAGAATGTAGCGATCGATTACAAGGGGACGAAGATCAATATCATCGACACTCCGGGGCACGCAGACTTCGGAGGTGAGGTAGAGCGCGTGCTGAACATGGCGGACGGCGTACTGCTGTTGGTAGATGCGTTCGAAGGCGCGATGCCGCAGACACGCTTTGTGCTGCAGAAAGCACTCGAACTGGGTCTCAAACCGATCGTGGTGATCAACAAAGTGGATAAACTCAACTGTCGTCCGGACGAGGTGCAGGAAGAGGTATTCGACCTGATGTGCAACCTCAACGCGACCGACGACCAGTTGGATTTCCAGACGCTGTACGGATCGGCTAAGCAGGGTTGGATGAGTACCGATTGGCGCAAACCGACCACGGACTTGACCGACCTCATGGACGCCATCATCGAGTATATCCCTGCGCCGGAAGAGAACCCCGGTACGCCGCAAATGCTCGTCACCTCGCTGGATTATAACTCCTATGTAGGCCGTATCGCGATCGGTCGTGTACACCGCGGAGAGTTCAAAGACGGTCAGGCCGTCACGCTCGCCAAGAAAGACGGCACGATGGTGAAGACCAAGATCAAAGAGCTGCATACCTTCTCCGGCATGGGGCATGTGAAGACCGATATCGTCAAGAACGGCGATATATGCGCAATGATCGGTATCGACGGTTTTGAGATAGGCGACACGATCTGCGATGCTGAGAACCCCGAACCACTCAAACCGATCGCTATCGACGAACCGACGATGAGTATGACCTTCTGCATCAACGACAGTCCTTTCTTCGGACAGGACGGTAAGTTCGTGACCAGTCGTCATATCCAGGACCGTCTGAATAAAGAGTTGGAGAAGAACCTGGCGCTGCGCGTTGAGAAAGGTGCGGAAGAGAGTTCATGGCGCGTCTATGGGCGCGGCGTACTGCACTTGAGCGTACTGATCGAGACCATGCGTCGCGAGGGATACGAACTGCAAGTGGGTCAACCGCAAGTGATCATCAAAGAGATCAACGGCGTTAAATGCGAACCCGTCGAATCGCTGACCGTCAACACTCCCGAAGAGTG
>Ga0247611_10001776_pt1 | contig 37540 bp, 26 predicted proteins | sample 177DNAGHGhighgp2_FD_192422 | JGI IMG/M metagenome (GOLD analysis project Ga0247611, IMG submission 192422) | Sheep rumen microbial communities from Palmerston North, Manawatu-Wanganui, New Zealand - 1770 DNA GHGhigh gp2 | ecosystem: Host-associated > Mammals > Digestive system > Stomach > Rumen... | reverse complement strand
CATCTGATTCGTACATTTGAAAAGCTGTAGAAACGATGTATGGTATAGCCGACTTGGATAACTGCTACTGCTCATGCGAGAAAGTTTTCCGTCCTGATTTGGAGGGGAAACCGATTGTGGTATTGAGTAATTTATTCGGAATTCTGAATAAGTCTCTTAATACTATAACAGGAGTGTCATTCAGATCAGGCCGAAAGACACGCTCGCATGAAACGTAGCAATTATCACAGTCACAGATACCGTAGTATTTCATATTTTCTCGAAAGTCCTTATTAGATGTATTACCACGCCCCAGACTTGGAACTGTTCAGGGTCTTTAACACGAAATACTGGATAATCGGGGTTTGCAGGGCGTAATTCAATATAGCCATCTTTCTTATGTGTCAGATCGAGATACTTCATTGTAAAACCTTCACCGCCCCACCATGCTATAACAATACTACCATCGTGAGGCTCAACAGCCCTGTCAATAATAACACGATCGCCGTCAAAGATACCTGCATCCTTCATACTATCCCCCTCGACATCACCATAGAAAGAAGCCTCTGGATGCCTGATGTAATCACGGTTGAAGTCCAAAGTTTCATGTGTATAATCGTCCGCAGGAGAAGGAAAGCCTGCCACTACGCTAGCGTGTTCCAGTTCCAAGTTTGTGTCAAATACTCCCTGTCGTATTTTGATATTTCCCATAATGCTTGCAATTTGACTACAAAAATACTCAATAATCTTCAAAAACGGGCAAATAAACGTGCAAAAGTGCGATTCTAAGCCAATTTTGCGAAAAGGAGATTTAAATAATCTTAAAAGTTGCAGGGGGAGCAGTAAGGGGGAGCAGTTTTTTAGGAAAAGAAGAAACCCGCTGGAAATCAGCGGGTTTCAAAGATTCTTGGCGGAGAGAGAGGGATTCGAACCCCCGGTGCCTCTCAGCACGGCAGTTTTCAAGACTGCTGTAATCGACCACTCTACCATCTCTCCAGTGCTCGTTTCCTTGAAAAGCGGTGCAAAGGTAATGGTTTTTCTTGAATTGAGCAAATTTTCGAGAGATTTTTTGCAGGAAAGATGTATTTTTAGTTTCTTTGGACAGAAGTGGAGGGTGCTCGCACGCGAAAAAGGAAAGAAAAATGGGTTTTTCTTTGCGTTTTGCGCGCTTATTCGTACCTTTGCACCATGATTTATCCAAACAACTTTGAACACAAGATAGGTTTCAGTGAAATCCGCTCACTGCTGAAGCAGCATTGTCTGAGTACGCTGGGCAAGGAAAAGGTGGACGAGATTGCGTTCACTGCCGACCACGACACTGTCTGCGAACAGCTGGAGCAGCTGCGCGAGTTCCGTCGCCTGCAACAGGAGGCGGACGACTTTCCGATGCAGTACTTCTTCGACGTGCGCGAGGCCGTAGCGCGCATCCGCATGGAGGGCACCCATCTGGAGGAGGACGAGGTGTGGGACCTGCGCCGTTCGCTGGAGACGATTGCGAACATGGTGAAATACCTGAACCGCAACACGGACGACGACGAGGAGACATTCCCCTACCCTGCCCTGCACCGGCTGACGGAGAACGTGATGACGTTCCCGGCCATGCTGCGCCGCATTGACTCTATCCTGGACAAGTTCGGAAAAATCAAGGACTCGGCATCGATGACGCTGGCGGGCATCCGCCACGAGCTGTCGAAGACTGAAGGCAGCATCTCGCGTACATTATATACGATACTGCATGCGGCACAGAAGGACGGACTGGTGGACAAGGACGCTGCGCCGACAATGCGCGACGGTCGACTGGTGATACCTATAGCCCCCAACCTGAAGAAGCGCATCAACGGCATCGTGCACGACGAGTCGGCCACGGGCAAGACGGTGTTCATAGAGCCGACGGAGGTGGTGGAGGCCAACAACCGCGTACGCCAGCTGGAGGCAGAGGAACGTCGCGAAATCATCCGCATTCTGACGGTGTTCAGCGACGAGGTACGTCCACACGTGCCAGAGATTCTGAAGTCTTACCAGTTCCTGGCCACGATGGACCTGATCTACGCAAAAGCGCAGCTGGCCGAACTGACAAAAGCCATAGAACCGGAGGTGAGACGCGAGCCACACCTCGACTGGATTCGTGCCGAGCACCCGCTGCTCAGCCTCTCGCTACAGAAGCAGGGGAAAAAGGTGGTGCCGCTGGATATTACATTAATACCCACCCCCAACCCCTCCCGAGGGGAGGGGGGCTTGGTTTCCTCTTCCGAAGTGAAATCCAACAGTAAAAGTAATCAGTCTCCCCTCCCCTCGGGAGGGGCTGGGGGGAGGTTGTTGATTATCTCTGGTCCCAACGCCGGCGGCAAGTCGGTGTGCCTGAAGACGGTTGGACTGCTGCAATATATGCTACAGTGCGGCCTGGCCGTTCCCATGGGCGACCGCTCGACATGCGGTCTGTTCCGCGACATCATGATTGACATAGGCGACGAACAGAGCATTGAGAACGACCTGTCGACCTACTCCAGCCATCTGATGAACATGAAGCAGATGATGCGACAGGCCAGCGCACAGACCTTATTATTAATAGACGAGTTCGGAGGCGGCACAGAGCCCACCATAGGCGGTGCCATTGCCGAGGCTATGCTGAAGCAGTTCTGGAAGAAGAAGGCCTTCGGCGTCATCACCACCCACTACCAGAACCTGAAGCACTTTGCCGACGACCACGAGGGCGTCATCAACGGTGCTATGCTCTACGACCGCCACGAGATGCAGGCTCTGTTCCAGCTCTCAATCGGACAGCCGGGCTCGAGCTTCGCCATCGAGATAGCGCGCAAGACAGGCATTCCCGAGGAGGTCATCAAGGATGCCTCGGACATCGTGGGTTCGGACTACATTCAGAGCGACAAATATCTGCAGGACATCGTGCGCGACAAGCGCTACTGGGAAGGCAAGCGCCAGACCATCCACCAGCACGAGAAGCGGCTGGAGGTGAGCGGACAGAAGTTGGAAGCAACCATCGAGGAGATTGAGCAGCAGCGCAAGGAGATTCTCAGACGCGCGAAGGAGCAGGCCGAGGAACTGCTGCGCGAGAGTAACCGCAAGATAGAAAACGCCATCCGCGAGATTCGCGAACAGCAGGCCGAGAAAGAGGCGGCCCGACGCGTCCGCGAGGAGCTGAACGCCTTTAAGGAAGAGGTGGCCGAGATTGACACCCGTGAGAACGACGAGCTCATAGCCCGCAAGATTCGCCAGATACAGGAACGCAAGGAACGCCGTGAGAAGCGCAAAGCCGAGAAGGCCGAGAAGAAAGGCCAGACGGCAGCTGCCCCACTCAAGCCCGCACCTAAAGAAGAACGGCCTATCGTGGCCGGCGATACTGTCCGTATCAAGGGCCTGCAGAGCATCGGCACCGTCGAGAGCATCGACGGCAAGATGGCCACCATCATCTTTGGCGGCATGAAGACCAAGATGCGTGCAGAGCGACTGGAACACGCCGAAGCGCCCAAGGCCGAGAAGAGCAAGGCCGAGGAGCGCAACGCCAACATCGTAGGCGCCTACGGCAGCATCTCCAACGACACGCGCAACGTCATCGACAACCGCAAACAGAACTTCCACCAGGATATTGACGTGCGCGGCATGCGTGGCGACGAGGCTATCAACGCCGTCACCTACTTCATCGACGATGCCATTCTCGTAGGTATGTCGCGAGTCCGCATTCTGCACGGCACCGGCACTGGCATTCTGCGCCAGCTGATACGCCAATATCTGGCTACGGTACCCAATGTCAGCCACTTCCGCGACGAGCACGTTCAGTTTGGCGGAGCAGGAATTACGGTGGTCGATTTGGAATAGGAAATGCCCTAAACAAACGGCTCTCACGCATGTTAATAAAGCCGTGTGCGTGCACAACAATTCTTAAAAAATACAAAAAAATTTGGCCAACTGCTAGAAACGTCATAACTTTGTCGGCAAATTCTAAAGGATTACGCAGTTTACTCGTGATGAGAAGCGCTGCAGAAAGTATAGAGTTATGAGGAAATTAATAATGATTGTAAGTATGAACATGGTGGTACTTACGCTCTGCGCAAAGACGCCAAAGTTCAACTGGAATCCAGTGATGGATGCGATTATTCAAGTAGAAAGTGAAGGAAATCCCAACGCCGTGAGTGGGAACTCGGTAGGCGCGATGCAGATTACTCCGATACTCGTGAAGGATTGCAACGACATCCTGAAAAGACAGAAGAGTAAGAAGCGCTTCACACTGGCCGACCGCTACAGCGTCGAAAAGTCGAAGGAGATGTTCCTGTTAATTCAAGCGCATTACAACCCCACCAACAACATTGAAAAGGCTATACGCCTTTGGAACGGGGGTAACAACTACAGCGTACGAGCTACGAACCGTTACTACAAGAAGGTGATGCGCAACATGAGCAAGAATTAAATTCTATTTGCAAGACTGATACAAATCCGACCGCTCCAAACGGTTGGATTTTTTCGTTAATAGAACCACAGATCTCGCAGACAGCGCAGATGGTTCGCACTAAATCTGTCGCAAATCAACAGCTTACACAAATAAAAAAGAAGCCCAAGTCGTACGACTTGAGCTTCATGAGTTGCGGAGGCAGGATTCGAACGTGCGACCTCCAGGTTATGAGCCTGGCGAGCTACCAACTGCTCCACTCCGCGATGTTATTAACCATGCTTTTCTCGAAAAGCGCTGCAAAGGTACGCATTTTTTCCGAGCCCTGCAAATTTTTATGCTATTTTTTTGGATATTTCAAATAAAAGGGGTAATTTTGCACACGATATACGCACTGTGCAATATCCGATTCAATAAAAAACGGGAGGAATAGAAGATGTCCATATCGAAGACCAGACAACTGCTGGTAGACGTAGCACGACAGCTGTTCGCCAAGAATGGGCTTGAGAACACGACGATGAACGACATTGCCGTCGCTTCAGGAAAGGGTCGCCGCACGCTCTACACCTACTTCAAGTCGAAAGACGACATATACTATGCCGTCATCGAGAGCGAGTTGGAGCGATTGAGCGACAAGCTCGACGAGGTGGCCGCCAAGAAGATTCGTCCCCAGGACAAGGTGATAGAGCTCATCTACACCCACCTGAACATGATTCGTGAGACGGTGGTGCGCAACGGCAACCTACGTGCCGAGTTCTTCCGCAACATTTGGATGGTCGAAAAAGTACGCAAGAACTTCGACGACGCCGAGATAGAGCTGTTCCGCAAGGTCTACACCGAAGGTAAGGAAGACGGAGAGTTCGACATCGAGAACGTCGAGTTGGTGGCCGACATCACCCACTACTGCATCAAGGGCCTAGAGGTTCCCTACATCTACGGCCGCATTGCCCACGGCATGACCGAAGAGGCCACGAAGCCACAGGTGGCGAAAGTGGTGTACGGCGCGTTGGGAAAAATAATAAGATAAGATAGGTAAAACGTTAAACACATCAATAAATTATTATGGGATTATTAGAAGGTAAGACTGCGCTGATTACAGGTGCAGCACGCGGTATCGGAAAAGCTATCGCGCTGAAGTTTGCTGAGGAAGGTGCTAACATCGCATTCACCGACCTCGAAGTCAACGAAGAAACAGAGAAAGAGATCGCCGCCAAGGGCGTCAAGGCTAAGAGCTACGCTTCTAATGCCGCCGACTTTGCTCAGACCGAGGAAGTGGTAAAGGCTGTGAAGGAAGAGTTTGGTGCCATCGATATTCTGGTTAACAATGCTGGTATCACCAAGGACGGTCTGATGCTCCGTATGACCGAGCAGCAGTGGGACGCCGTGATTGCCGTCAACCTGAAGTCGGCCTTCAACTTCATCCACGCCTGCGTGCCCGTCATGATGCGCCAGCGTGGTGGTTCCATCATCAACATGGCCTCTGTCGTTGGTGTTCACGGCAACGCCGGTCAGGCCAACTACGCCGCCTCTAAGGCTGGCCTCATCGCCCTCGCCAAGAGTATCGGTCAGGAGATGGGTCCCAAGGGCATCCGCGCCAATGCCATCGCCCCCGGCTTCATCGACACCGCTATGACTCAGGCACTGCCCGAGGATGTCCGCAAGGAGTGGTGCAACAAGATTCCCCTTCGTCGCGGTGGTACTGTCGACGACATCGCCAACTGCGCCACGTTCCTGGCCAGCGACATGTCGAATTACATCAGCGGCCAAGTCATTCAGGTCGATGGTGGCATGAACATGTAATCAACGTCACACGACATAGAGAAACGCAATCAGCCCGCCAGTTGGCGGGCTGATTTTTGTTGTTTCACATACTGTCCTTTATTTGAAGCGAATTTGTTGAATCTTGTAGACCCTACTTGCGTAGCGCCAGTGTGTGATTGTAGTAGTCGTGGTTGCCCGTGACCTCCTGAACGACGCTGATGAAGGGCGGGAAGTTGACGTCCTCCTGGTCGGCGATACCTTTGGTCTCAAGGATAACGAGACCTTCGAGCGGACCGTGATAGGTGTCGAGCTCAAAGTACTGGCCACGCCAGATGAAGCTCTGACGGTGTTTGCGGATGGTCTGACGGTAGGGATCGGCCTGTCCGAGCAGTGACTCGTAGAGGGCATTCTCCACCTGACGCTCAGTCTCAATCTGCTCGTTGTCGGGTGTTCGCTTCTTGGTGTTGTGGATATTCACCACCTTGCCGCTGGTCCACGAACGACGGCGCAGGCGCACCTCGGAACCCGGCTCACTGACAAGATAGGTCTGGGTTATCTCGCTGTCGATGGTCTCAGGCAGCGGACCGGTTATCTTGACAATGTATTTGCGCTCCTCAGTGACAGGCTGTGGCAGTCCGAGAACGTTGGATATCTCGCGGATGGTGCGCTGCATCTTGCGTTCAAAGTCATCGTGGTTGTTGATGACGCGCAGATGGGGATGTCCCGTCCAGGCCTTGATGACCTTTTTGTCCAGTTCGCGGGCTATGCGCAGGCCTTCCTCATCGGCTTTCTCGTAGCGGGTGGCATTGGTGGCAGTGGTGTAATACTGCTCTGCGCCATCGGCAGCCGAGACCAAATGGAGCACAGCATCGTAACGCTCACGCAGGGCGTTGGTGTTGGTACCGGCCTCATTGGTGATACGTTCCCACTCATCGGGAGCCATATAGGCCGAGATGTCCATCGTACCGCGGTCGCAGACGATGAGCACAGGCTTGGTGCAGACGCTGGCCAGTCGCAGGAAATGGTTCTCGAGTGCCAGCTGCGTCTCCAAGATGGCCCGTTCGCCCTCGAAGTAGAGCTGACGGTTGGGCGTCAGGTAGTTCCAGCCTGCGAGGCTGTAGATAGTGGGAACCTCTGGCACACAGAACACTTTGAAACCAAGGTTGTTGAAGTGTTCGATGACGCGCACCAAGGCTGTCGTCTTGCCGGCACAGGGGCCGCCAGTGAGTACGATTCGTTTGATATCAGGCATATTGATGAGTGGTAATTAGATGCTCAGTTCGTCGAGCACCTTGATGAGTTTCTTGTCGAAGGGCTTGTCGGTACGGATGGCTTCAGAGAAGGGTACATAAACCACCTCATTATTGCGCACACCTACCATCACATTCCGCTGTCCCTGCTTGATGGCCTCAATAGCACCTACACCCGTACGGCTGGCCAAGATACGGTCGTGAGCCGAAGGGGTACCGCCACGCTGCAGGTGGCCAAGGATGGAGACGCGCACATCGAACTCGGGGAACTCTTTCTTCACACGGTCGGCATAGTAGAGGGCACCACACTTGGGACTCTCGGAGACGATGACGATGCACGATTTCTTGGACTTACGGATACCGCGTCCCATGAACTGTGCCAGCTGGTCGACGTCGGTCATATCCTCAGGAATGATAGCAGCCTCAGCGCCACAGGCGATGGCCGAGTTCTGAGCCAGGAAACCAGCATCGCGGCCCATCACCTCGACAAAGAAGATGCGCTCGTGAGAGTTTGCAGTATCGCGAATACGGTCGACACACTCCATAATGGTGTTCATCGTAGTGTCGTAGCCGATGGTTGAGTCAGTACCGTAAAGGTCGTTATCGATGGTGCCGGGCAGGCCAATCATGGGGAAGTCATACTCCATGCCGAAGTTGCGGGCACCCGTCAGAGAGCCATTACCGCCAATGACGACGATAGCGTCAATCTCCTCCTTCTGACAAGTCTCGTATGCTTTCTGCATACCTTCGGGCGTCATAAAATCTTTCGAGCGTGCAGTTTTCAGAATAGTACCGCCACGCGTAATAATTCCTGAAACATTCTCTGTGGTGAACGTTTTCACTTCACCTTTTATCAGACCATCATAGCCACGATAAATACCTTTAATTGTAAAACCATTATAAATACCAGCGCGGGTCACAGCACGTATGGCCGCATTCATGCCAGGTGCATCTCCACCCGATGTAAGAATACCTATTGTCTTAATCTTTGTCATATTTTTGTTGTATGTGTATAAATAAAGTCAAATACCGTATTGACACTCGAAAATCATACGATGGCATATTCTGCCCACAGAATGAGCAGTCCAGCCACGAAGCCAAGCAGCACCTTCGGCGTGAGGTTCTTCAGATACCAGCCCAGCTTCATGTGCTCCATCTTCATCAGGGCCAGTCCACTGGTGGAGCCAACACTCAGCAGGCAGCCGCCAACAGCTGTCGAGAAAGCAATCACGAGCCAGTAGGCACCGTTCTGCACGAAGTTGCCCATATAGTCGCTGTCCACCCAGCGGTCCAGCTGAACGCCGTCCACCACAGGATAGAGCGAGATGTCAGTAATAGCGATCGTGAAGGTGTCGACCATCGAGCTGAGCAGTCCCGAGAGAACGCCGACAATCCAGATGTTGTGTACGTTATAGTCAATCCACGCAGAGATGTCGCCCAGCACGCCCGTCTCTGTCATGACACCCATTCCAAGCATAATGCCCATGACAAAGAGCATCTGCTGGATAGAGCCGTACTGGATAGAACGCGGCACACGACGGGCCGCCATCTGGTCGGCCTCGTTGAGACGACGGTTGAAGACCTCGTTGACCACCCACAGCACGCTGAGCACGCAGAGGGCACCAAGGAACGGTGACAGCTTGGTGATATTATGGAACGTAGGAATAAACCACAAACCGCCGATGCCTACAAAGAGCATCACCACACGCTGCCAACGGTTCAGGTTAGTATCGTCGCCACGATAAGGCGGTGCCGACCACTCTAAATCAAGTCGGCTGGGTAACTGGCGACTGATGAGCAATGTAGGAATGACCCATGCAACGATGGCAGGCAAGGCCAACAACGCAGAGAAACGGGTAGCCGTGATGGCTCCGTCTTCCCAGAGTATCAGGCCTATGGGGTCGCCAATAACCGTAAAGCAACCGCCACAGTTGGCAGCCAGCATAATAGATGCGCCGACCAACATACGCTGGGCACGACTGCGAACGATTTGATGCATGACCACAAGCATCATGGAGGCTGTCGTCAGATTGTCGAGATTGGCAGAGAGCAGGAACGTAGCCAGCGACAACGTCCACAGCACACGCTTGGAGTTTCGCGTACGAATCCACTCCTGAATGAAGTCGAAACAGCCGTTGTTGTCGAGAATTTCGATAATGGACATCGTGGCCAGCAGGAACATGACCACACTGGCAGCCTGACCGACATAGCGCAAGAAGATGTCATTGTAGATATACGACTTGACGGCGCCACTTGTCGACGATTCACCCGACAGGAACTCAGCGTACTCATGGGGATGTTGCGACATCACGAAATCGGAACCCCAGCAGATGTAGACCACCCAGCCGACGGTTCCAATAAACATGGCAATGGCCGCCTTGTTCACGCCCGTCAGATGGCCTGTGGCGATGAGCAGGTAGCCCAGTATCAGTAGTATAACAATTAACAGTGTCATTCTTTCTCTAATGTCTTATTTCACGCGGAGTCCAAAACCAGACGACAGTTCCTCCTTCCTTTGGCGACTCAGTTCCCATCTGTCCGCCAGTACGTTCGATGATGGCCTTACAGATACTCAGTCCCAAGCCGGGCATGCTACTCTGAACGAAAGTTTTCTCTTCTGTCAGCAGACTGAACAGGTTCTTCTTCAGGTCTTCCGGTATGCCCGTACCCGTATCGCGTACTTCTACGTAGAAGCCCTGTCTCTCTTCACCATATTTCAGGGTTATCTCGCCTTCATGGGTGTATTCTACTGCATTGTTCAGCAGATGGATGACGATGTAGCGCAGCAGATTGGGGTCAACCACCACTTTACCGCCGTGTCCCTTGACCTTCAGGTTCACACCGTCGTGCAGATCCGGTCGGACGGCTTCGGCATACTCCGCCATCACCTGTCCCAAATCCACCTCACTGCGCTCGAACAGCTGGTTCTTACCTTCTATGTTCGAGAGCTCCAGCAGTTCCTCAATGAAATGCAGCAGTTGCTCGCCATTACTATTGATGAGTCCCAGCATCTCCTGACGGTCCTCATCTGCCAGTTGGCCGTCATCATGACGGAGCATATCGCTGAACCCGATAATGGAGTTCAACGGCGTGCGCAGGGCGTGGCTGACATTGCCCAAGAAGACGGTCTTCATGCGCTCTGACCGTCGGGCTCGCTCCACCTCACGACGCAGACGGCGCTGATAGCGGGACTGCTGATAGATGACCAGAAGCAAAAAGACGAAGACAAGTCCGCCCATAACATACCACACCCACTGTGGAATCTCACGCGATCCGAACGTGGTAATGCTGTCACCATAGATACGCTCAATGATGCCCTCATTTTCCATCTTGTCGAGTTCGTCGTTGATAGCGTCTATGAGTTCCTTGTTATGGCTGACATAGCAGTACTCACGAGGTGTCAGACTCATGTCTTCCGTATGAAGGTCCTTGAATCCGTATGTCTGTATGATGTACTTGGCCTGATAACGGAAACAGATAACGGCATCATACTGACCTGCTGACAAATCCTTGAACGCCTGTGGCAGGTTCTCAACAATTTGCACATTGGCACCAACGCGGGTCAGCGTGTCGGTAATAGGACGCGATGCCATATACGCCACCGTCTTTCCACCAAGGTTACGAACATCGAAACGCTCGCCCGACCGATTTTTGCGATAAACAATCTGATAATAAAGCCGGAAGACAGCACGGGAATAGTTCGTACTGTCTTTCCTATAGGTCGAAAAGACCATCATAGCCAAATCCACACGACCATTCAGGACATCGCCAGAGATTTCCGCCCACGTATTTGGACTATAGGTAAAGGGGATATCGAGACGCGACATCAGCTCCTTCGTGAATTCCACATCGTAACCGTGTGGACGCCCCACTTCGTCCAGGAACTCCAACGGCGGATAGTCCATATCGATACCAAAATTCAGCGGGTGCTGCTCCGTGTAGCCAAGCGCATCGGCCTTTACCGTCGCAGCAAAGGTAACCGTCATCAAAACTACCATGAGAAGTTTTCGTATCATAACCGTTTAAGTTCTACAACAAGTGTCGGGTACAAAGATACGAAAAAAGTAGCGAACCAACAAATAAATCGTCAAAAAACTTCATTCCTGACGTTCTTCACCCTTTAGCGTAGGCAACGAAATGTGGTAACGAACAGCCAGGAAGCGAATGATGCAGGTGGTCAGGAACGAGACGATAACGGTAATTTCTATCGGCACGTTGAGACTGGCCAGCAACCAGTAAGCCAGGCCTCCGACGACGCAGGCCATTGCATAGATTTCGCGATGGAAAATGACTGGCTCGTTATTCAATAAGACGTCACGGATAACGCCTCCGGCAGAGCCCGTGATGCAGCCCATGATGATAGCCACCCAGAAGGGCTGACCGAACGCTAAAGACTTCTGAATACCAGCTATCGTAAAAAGTGCAAGTCCCAGAGTATCAAACACAAACCACGCATTCTTTAAAGGTTCCATCCAATGACCGAAAAAGGCGACAGTCAGTAGCGCCACAGCCGTACAAATCATGTAAATAGGTGTGGTCATCCAGAAGGGTGTTGTCGAGAGCATCACGTCACGAATGGTACCGCCACCGATAGCGACGGCAATGCCACAGACATAGCCGCCAAACCAGTCGAAATGCTTGGCTGCTGCATGACGGATACCAGAGATGGCAAAGGCAAACGTACCCAGCAGCTCAATGAGTTTGATAATAATATCCTGTTCCAATTCTCAATTTTAACTTCGTTGACTTCAATTCTTCAATTCTTCAATGGTCAATGGTCAATGTTCAATGTTCAAACCTTTCCCCCCAATACTGCTTCATGCGCTCCACGAGTTTTTCCTCTGCAGGCGAATGTTGCCCGTGCCACAACCGCTCGTTCACCAGCCCATCAGGCATATACTGCTGTGGCGTGAAGTGCCCGGGGAAGTCGTGCGGATACTTATAGCCGTCGTGGTAACCCAGTTCCTTCATCAGCTGTGTCGGTGCATTACGCAGAGGCAGCGGCACAGGTTGGTTGCCTGTACGGCGAACCAAGTCGAGAGCAGCGTCAACACCCAGATAAGCCGAATTACTCTTCGGCGACGTAGCCAGATAGACGGTAGCCTCTGCCAACGGGATACGCCCCTCGGGCCAGCCTATCTTCTGGACGGCATCGAAGGCTGTGTTAGCCAACAACAGCGCATTGGGATTGGCCAGACCGATATCCTCAGCAGCCGAGATGACCAGACGACGGGCAATGAACTTCGGGTCTTCCCCACCCTCTATCATACGCGCCAGCCAGTAGAGCGCTGCATCGGGGTCGCTGCCACGAATGGACTTGATAAAGGCCGAGATGATGTCGTAGTGCATCTCGCCGTCCTTGTCGTAGGCCAGCGGATTCTGCTGCAGACGCGCCAAAACCAGCTCGTCGGTAATGACGACATCGCCCGGCTCCGCCTCAACAACCAACTCCAAGACGTTCAGCAGCTTACGCGCATCGCCGCCACTGAATCGCAGCAGGGCGTCAGTCTCGCGCAACTCGATATGACGCTCCTTGAGAATCATGTCGGTCTTGACGGCACGCTCCAGCAACTGCAACAGGTCGTCTTTCTCCAGCGACTTCAGCACATACAGCTGACAGCGCGACAGCAACGGACGAATCACCTCGAACGACGGATTCTCGGTCGTTGCACCTATCAGCGTCACGATGCCCCGTTCTACAGCCCCAAGCAGCGAGTCCTGCTGCGACTTCGAGAAACGGTGAATCTCGTCGATAAACAAGATGGGCGATGCCTCGTTGAAGAAGCGCCCCTTCTGAGCCTTCTCAATGACGTCGCGAACATCCTTGACGCCACTGGTTACAGCAGAGAGCGTGTAGAACGGCGTCTCCAGACGGTTGGCAATGATTTGCGCCAGCGTGGTCTTGCCCACACCCGGTGGTCCCCAGAGGATAAACGACGAGATGCGCCCGGAGTCAATCATCCGTCGCAGCACCGCCCCTTCTCCTACCAGATGTCGCTGCCCGATGTAGTCATCGAGCGTGCGGGGACGCAGTCTTTCTGCTAATGGTTGTGCCATAATCAGGCGCAAAGGTACGAAAAAAAGTAAAAAGGTAAAAAGGTAAAAAGGTAAAAAAAGTAAAAACGCAAAAAAGTAAATTTGCATAATCACAAAAAAATAATAGGTAAAAAACTTGTGAATAAGGAAGAAAGTACTTACATTTGCAGTCGAAAACAATATACTATCTATTTATGGCAAAAAACACAGACAACAAAGCACTGAGTCTCAAGTCGCTATCGAAGAGCAACGTGTGGGATGTTCAGGAGAACGACATCTTCCGCATGTGGGACGGTGCAGACAAAGACGCTGACATTCACGAGAACGTAAGACATTATGTAGACATCATCCGCAGCGCGTTCATGATTGAGGAAATCAAGGACGACGAACCAGCTGCTGTCAAGAAGAAATACGAGAAGCTGGGCTACAAGGTGGCTCAGGTGAAGCTGGACGACAACCAGAAGGTGACGTGGGCCCTGAAGAAGCGCCCCATCATGCGTGTTACCGACCTCACCTACGAGAATATCCGCCACATCTCGGCTGCCAAGCTCATTGAGGTGCTCGACCGCAACTTCGGTGGCGGCTGGGAGTCGCTCTCGCAGAGCATCAAGGACATCATTGAGAGTGGTTTTGACATTTCTACGACAACCCTTCCCAAAGACCGTCTGCACAAGAAGGGCGGCATGTACGAGAAGAAGGTGGCTGACGGCTTCGAGGTGCTGGAGGTTGCCAAGGGCACGTGGGTAGAGGCTATCTTCGCCAAGGTGAAGCCCCTGGCCGAGAAACCACGCATGCAGTTCAGTAGTTCATCGCTTGATGATGAGGAGGACGAAATCCCCGAGGACACATACAACAAGCCCGATGAGGACGATGTGGAGATTGAGGACCCCAACGACGAGGACATCACTGAGGACAACTACTCGACCATGATGGACCTCGGCAGCGACGATCCCGACGAGGAGGCTGCCAATCTCTCAGAGTACGGCGACGAGTAAACGTCACCGACTGACTGTCCAGTCAAATAAACAAAACAAAAAAGGATAGACATTGCGTCTATCCTTTTTTCTGTTATCTGACTCTTGCTTATCTCAGCAGGTCATCGTCGGTCAGTCCGTCACCGTCGAAGACGAAGCCGTTCGGTTCTTCCAGCGGCAGGCCCGTCACACCCTGATTGCTGCCGGCAATCATACCGCACGTCTCCATTTTCACTGCCTGCGCCGCAGGCCTCATATATACTTTCTTTTTCATATTTTTCATTATTCTTTGTTTTAGAAAGAAATTACCACAAATTAATCAAAAATTTCTTTTATACTGAAGCGTACATCATAATTTCTGGATAATTAATGATAATTTCTTTCAGTAAATCATTTCACTACCACCGTCTTTCCGTTTACTATATACAAGCCTTTTTTCGTCGGTTTGCCGCTCAGTTTGCGACCATCGAGCATATACCACGCGCCAGCCTTCGTGTCATCCGTGTAAATCGTGGTCGAAATAATTCCCGTCGCGGTCTCTGCCTCGTCTCCAAAGTTCAGCACGTAGCTACGCACGGATGCCGTTGCGGGCACCTCGAAGTAGGCACGGAAGGCGCCGAGGGTACGGTCGGTCTTGGCGTAGCCCAGTCTGTTGCCGCTGCTGAGCAGCAGAACCGAGTTTCTGTTACCGTCATTGATGGCAAATGGACTATAGTTGCCGACGAAGCTCACTTTACCATCAGTAGAGGTCGGAGCCGTCTTGTCGATAGTCACGCCTCTGAACACAGGATTATTGATGATGATGGCATCCATCTTCGGCACGACATTGCCGCTGTTGTTTTCCCAACCGTCGCCGAGCTGAGCAACAAGGGCGTCGCCTGTGGCATTGGTCTGTTTACCCTGAGCAGTACCAAACGCTGTCTTGTAATAACATTTCTCAAAGCTTGTATTTGTCGAACCGTTACGGGCAAATGTTGAACTATTGTAGTTGGTGCCGATGGTGACGGCAGACGGGTCGAACAGACAGTTGGTAAAGGTAAGTGAACCATTATATTCTCTATAGCCCACAAAGCCGCCGCACCCGTTGGTGCTGCTGCCAAGCAACTGTCCGTCGAAGAGACAGTTGTTAAGGGTAATGGAACTTCCGTCACGAGCCTGACCGATGAATCCGCCGTGCTTACCCGCATCGCTGCTCCAGCTGCTGTTAATGGTAACGCTCGAACGGCATTTGCTGATGGTACAGTTACCATAAGCCTCTGATATCAGACCGCTAGCAAGCGTATGGCTGGTCGTAATAGTACCAGCCACATGCAGATTCTTAATGGTTGCGCCTTCCACAGCGCGGAAGGGGGCCAAATAGGTTTCATTCACGTCACTGTTGAAGGTCAGGGTATGTCCTGCGCCGTCGAACGTTCCCTTGAACCTTTTGCCACTTGATCCTCCTGTTCCTACCATTTTCGTAACGCTGATGTCGGCGGCAAGTTTCACTAACTTGCCATCATAGAAATCTTCACCATTGGTTACCTTGCTGGCGAAGGTATCCCATTCGGTGGCAGTGCTGATGGTGAAGTCGGGCGCAGCAGGTGTCCACTTCACGATATACGGCTTGCCTGCCTCAATGCTACCAGTGGGGGCATCAGTCGGGTCGTAGGCCGTCTCGAAGTTCAGTGTCAGTTTACCGTCAGCGTCGAGTTTTGACGATGTAGCGAGTTCCTTGATAGTAGCGCCAGCCAATGGCGAAGCTGCAATCTGCTCGGCTGTCATCGGGAACGGCAGTGTCAGCGTGTTCCAGTCACCGTCCCTGTAGATTGTACGACCATTGAGTGTCACCATACTAAACTTATTATGTGCATCGTCCAAAGCATCCGTGTTGTCAGCATTGTCGGCAAGCGACACGGCAATTTGTGGACGAAGTGTGTGGGTACTTCCAGAGGTTTCATCATATAGGAGGTAGCCGATGTAGATAGTACCGCAAGTACCACGAGTAGAAGAAGTATAAGAATTAGTCCAATGATTGGTACTACCGATAGCATTGGGAGCACCACTTCCTGCGGTGGCAGTAACACATGTCACTGTGTTGGCGATAGTGATGTCTCCACATGGATTTCGGGAACTTCCGATGCCGGCGCAATAATCTCCACCTGTGGCGGTAACGGTACCGCTATTGATGACAATATGACCGCCATTATTAATACCACTTCCGATGCCAGGGGCATATTTTCCACCTTTGGCTGTCAGAGAGCCTGTACCTATGATGGTGAGTGTCTTGTTCTCAGGCACGAAGAGGGCAGGATAATCTGTTCTAGATGAATTGTCCACCTCGTTTGTTCCTTCGAAGAAGATTGTGGCGTCGCCCTCACACTGGACGGCATAGTTTCTATCCGACGTATTATTGACATTCGGAATCGTCACATTATTAAAAGTAACGGTGGCACCATCGGCAATGCTGACGGACGTATTTTTGCCGCCCGTACCGGTAAGCGTCATGCCATTAACCAGTCTGACACTACCAGTATTCGAGATGAGCGTCATGGTGGTTGGGACATACTGCGCATAGAGCGTCATATCAGCCGTAGGCAGAAACAGCTGCCCGTCAATATAAGTTTCTCCGCCACCGTCGGGCTGTGTACTCCAATTATAGAAGAAATGGTCGTCCGGTGCAGTAAAGGTACTGAGGTTCAAGTTCTGAGGTATGCCGGAATAGTACGTCTGGGCTTCCATCGTACCCGAACCTACACCTTTATCGAAAGTGATAGTGACTGGCTCAGCAGAGGGGTTATAGACATAAGGACTAAAGGAAATATTACCCGTTGACACACCGCCAATGGTCACGGAACTACCCCTGATACCGCCAGTGACAGTGACACTGTTCACTGTGTTGGCAATAGTGATATTACCGCAACTGCTTCCATATCGTGAGCTACCAATACCAGCAACACCCTGAACGGTGATAGTACCTCCATTGATTGTGATGTTGCCACAAGATCGATAATTACTTGCACCGATGGCAACACTGGAAGTACTTACAATATTAAATGTGCCGCCATTGATGATGATGTTTCCACAATTGTCTTTAGCAAGACTAGTATCATTAGAACCGATACCAGGTCCGTGGCTATTGATGGTTAGCGTACCGCCCGTGCTAGCTTCTTGAATAGTGAGCGTCTTCCCGCTGGGAACAAAAATACCAGAAGGATAAGTATCGTTTACCGTGATATTATTCGTACCGTCAAGGATGATGGTGGCATCGCCCAAGCACTCGATGCCTGGCCAGTTTTTGCTTTCGTCATTGGGGACGGTGATGGTCAGGTTCTTGATGGTCACCGTAGCACCATCGGCAATCATCAGGCGTGTGTTGTCACCGCTCGTACCTGTAACCGTTATGTTATCATTTATCGTCGCTTCAGCAGTTTCACTCGTAATGGTTTCTGTAGTTCCGCTATTTTGCGTCCATTTGGCATAGAAAGTCTGGTCGCCGTGTGAACCTACAGGGAGGGCAGCACCGGTAATGGCATCGCCACTACATTCAGCATTGTTGTACCAACCTGCGAAGGTATAGCCAAACCTTTTCGGTGCAACAAGAGTAATATCGGGCGTCTCTACATTATAGGTCGTTGGGTTGGCATTTGTCATACCGTTCTGTCCGTCTGCAGCACTCGTTCCATCATCATTAGTATAGGTAATAGTGTAGTCGATGGGCTTGAACATATTCGGGAAAGTGACATCGGAGTTCGGCATCATGAAGAAATGAGGGCTACTAGACACATTCACTGATGTGTTATCGTTACCGATATAACTATGAGTCGAAGTGGACTCATAGTAGGCGTCGGGAGTAATTGTCATATTGACCTGTTCCATAAATTTGGCTGTTGCCTTGTTGGTGGTGACCGTACCATGAGGAACGGAAGACGTATTGACGTTGTAGGTCTCGTTGTCTTTGAACACCGTGATGGTCAGGTCAAAGCCATTATCGCTGTAGTTACTACCACCCGTAGGATAAGCAGTGAGCCAGAACGTTACGCTCCTACCCGTGCTGGATTCGTTAAAACTATGAGTACCATACCATGTGGTGAACTTATCTTCCTCATTTGCCACATTTTTATAATCATCCCGATATTCACCTCTGTGGCTTACACTGAAGACCTTCACAAGGTGTGCAACACCATTAATATGCAGACGATAGCCTTCCGGTGCTATTATCTGTATGCCACAACTGTTATTGGGGTTGTAGTTACCAGGATAGTTAAGGTCATTGCTCCAGTTGGAGCTGCCGCCCTTACCACCGTCGTCGTAGAGTTTGAACGACCTCAGGAGGTTTCCGCTTCCATCTACCGGTCTGCCATTTCCGTCTGTTGGAATGACAAACTTCTGATTTGCGTTCACCGGCATCAGGACGTAATGACGTGCCGCCGAGCCTAAAGGTTCTTCAGTGTCGGTCATCAGCATGCTGGCTTGTGCCCACGCCCCGATGGAGGTGAGCATCGTCATGAGCAGCATCACGGAGGCCCTCATGAATACAGGCTTAGTAAAGATTCTCTTCATAAATAGATCTATTTTTGATTTTTAATGATTCTTCTCAGAGAGTAAATCGCAGCGATGCGGTCTATAATTGTTATTGCGGCTGCAAAGGTACTAAAAATATCGGAATTCGTCGGCAAAATACCCGAGAAAAAGAAGAAAAAAATACTAAAATCTGGCGCCGACCATAAAAAAGATTTATATGCAAAAAGACCTCACATACACCTATGGCACCTCTGAAACCGCGATATACAAAGGGTTTCAGACACGGGAGGTGTTGCTCAGACACCTCACCCAGACCTCCCGTAGAACTCAGAAACGACCACAGATGACGCAGATTATACAGATTTATCAAATGACGGGAGATGACACGGGAGGTTGACGGGAGGTCACAAAGAGACACCTCCCGTCGCGAAAAGCCTTTGTATAAAGGCGATTCCGGCAATCATAGGTGTATGTGAGGTATGTTTGCGAAAACACGCTACGAGTTTCAAAAAATACTCCATGAGAATTTTTCAAAACTCATGGAGTATTTCGCAAAAGTCGTGGAGTATTTTTCAAAACTCGGCCCCTCGTGAATATGAGCGATGGGGGGGGAGTCTAACGACGTCGCTTACTTCAGTTTCTTGCCTCGATAGTAGGCGTCGAAACTGTCTTCGCCGTAACCGTTACCCGTATATTTGAACGACGAGGCGATGGCACCCTCCACTTTGTTGCCACGATAGTAGACATTAAAGGAGTCCTTAGCATAGCCGCCACCCAGCTCGACGAACGAGGAGGCTATAGCGTCAAGCTTCTTCTCGCCGTAATAGACATTGAACCTGGTCTTGAAATAGCCTCTTTGTGCGCCGGCTGCTTCGCCCTGCTCCTCACGACCGCGAGGACGCCAAGCAGAACGCTCTTTCAGGCGGAACGTTGCAGGGTCGACATTCTCAAGCACGCGTCCATCAAGATAGACGTTATAACGGTCTTTAGCGTAGCCGCAGCCTAAATCGACGAAGGTCTGAACGTCCACCTGCATCACGACATCTTCGCTGTAGATTACGCGTCCGTGATCGATTTCATACCTTTGGGCATTGCCTGCCAACGAACACCCCATCATTGCTGTCAACACGAGTGACTTGAGTAAAAAAGCAGTCTGTTTCATCATCGTAAGTATTAAACGTTTATGTTTGATGTTGCAAAGATAGTGTTTTTTCCACAAACAGCCAAACGGGGATTCCCTATTTGTCAGTAGGAAAATTCCTAACAATAGAAAAAGAGGCTTCGAAACTGAAGCCTCTTTCGTATCGGGTTTGATATTTTTCCGATTAGAAGTTCACGCCGAAGTTGGCGAAGAAAGCATTAGAGTGGATGGTCTTATTGTCATCCTTGGCAATATTCGACACACCAATCTGATAGCCAATTTCCACATAGAGTTTGTTGTACTCAGCAGCACAGCCCAGCTTAAAGCCCATATTCAGACGGTTCAAGCCACCGGTAGCAGCCTTCTTCTCGTCGAACGTGCCGACTTTCTCAACTTCATTAGTAGGCTTCAGGTTATTGTCCAAAGTATACTGCTTGGTCTTACCCCAGCAGGCACGCGAGAAGTAAGGACCAACGAAGGGCAGAACTGCGATATCGTCAGTAGCCTTGATACCATACTTGATGAGCAGAGGGATCTCGAGGTTAGAGTAGCCGATATTCTTGGCACCACGCTCCGTGTAGTACAGACCGCTCTCAAGGAAGAGAGGGGTTGACTGCGACACGCGCAGACCAACGACACCTGCCAGCGTCATGCCAACCTTTGAACCGCTCTCGAGGCGAGGCGACTCTGTGTCGCCGCTGAGGTTGGCTGCTGTCATACCGAGACGGATACCATAATAGATGTTGTCCTTGTCAAGTTCGAAACCGCCGCTGCTGTACTGTGCGAACGAGGGAGCAGCGAGCATCATAGCTACAATAGCTGTAAAGATTTTCTTCATAATACTGATTATTTTTATTAAATAAGTTTATCTTTCCGGCCACAAAGTTACGACATCATGCGGAGAAATCCAAATTTTTTTTGTAATTTCGCCGCCAAATATGGCAATTATTGAGATTTCGTCCCTAAAAGAGCAGGGATTAGAGGTGTTTAGCACGCTCACGGAGGCACAGCTGCGCATGCAGCTGGAGCCCGAGAAGGGACTCTTCATAGCGGAGAGCCCGAAAGTGATACGCGTGGCGCTCGACGCCGGATGGGAGCCCACTGCCCTACTCTGCGAGCAGCGGCACATCAGCGGCGACGCCAGCGACATCATTGCCAGACTGGGCGACGACGTGCCTGTCTACACGGGGTCACGCGAAATGCTGGCACAGCTGACGGGCTACACGCTGACACGCGGCGTGCTCTGTGCCATGAGGCGGCGACCGGCCCCCAGCGTGGAGCGTATCGTGAAGGATGCGCGCCGTGTAGTCATCATCGACGCCGTCACCGACACCACCAACATCGGCGCCATCTTCCGCTCGGCAGCAGCGCTGGGCATCGACGCGGTACTGCTGACGCGCGACACCTGCGACCCACTGAACCGTCGTGCCGTCCGCGTGTCAATGGGTTCCGTATTCTTGGTGCCCTGGACTTGGCTCGACGCCCCCATCCAGTCACTCCACGACTACGGATTCAAAACGGCGGCAATGGCGCTGACCAACAACTCCGTCAGCCTCGACGACGCGCAACTGAAGCAGGAACCGCGACTGGCCATCATCATGGGAACGGAGGGTGACGGACTGCCCAAGCAGACCATCGCCGAGGCCGACTATACGGTGAAAATACCGATGGCTCACGGCGTCGATTCGCTGAACGTCGCAGCAGCCGCTGCCGTCGCGTTCTGGGAACTCGGGAAAAAGTAAAAGCCCCGCCAACGGAGCGGAGCTTTTACTACAAATACCATCTGGGGTTACTCCTTGTCCAGCAGAATCTTCATCATCTCAACAGCAGCCTTGGCCACAGAGGTGCCAGGACCGAAGATGGCGGCAACGCCTGCCTTGTAGAGGAAGTCATAGTCCTGGGCGGGAATAACGCCACCGGCAATAACCATAATATCCTCACGGCCAAGCTTTTTCAGCTCTTCAATCAACTGAGGGATGAGCGTCTTGTGACCAGCGGCCAGCGACGACGCACCCACACAATGGACGTCGTTCTCGACTGCCTCACGGGCAGCCTCAGCGGGCGTCTGGAACAGCGGGCCCATATCGACGTCGAAACCGCAGTCGGCATAACCTGTTGCCACTACCTTTGCACCACGGTCGTGACCGTCCTGACCCATCTTAGCAATGAAGATACGCGGACGGCGACCCTCCTTCTGTGCGAACTCATCGGTCAGCTTGCATGCCAACTCGAAGTCGCTATCATTCTTTGATTCTGAACTATACACGCCTGAAATTGTTCTGATTACTGCTTTATAACGGCCTACGATTTCTTCGCAGGCATCTGAAATCTCACCAAGCGTGCAACGCAGCTGAGCAGCCTTGACAGCCAGGTCGAGCAGGTTGTTCTCAGACTTGCGTCCCTCCTGGAAGTCGCGTACACACTCGGTAATGGCCTTGAGGGCTGCCTGACAAGCAGCCTCATCGCGAGAAGCGCGAACCTGAGCGAGACTCTCCTCCTGCTGCTTGCGTACTGCGGTGTTATCGACCTCAAGAATATCAATAGGATCCTCGTGCTCCAAACGATACTTGTTGGTACCAACGATGGTCTGCACACCGGAGTCGATACGAGCCTGAGTGCGGGCTGCTGCCTCCTCGATACGCATCTTGGGCAGACCGGTCTCGATGGCCTTTGCCATACCGCCCAGCTTCTCGATCTCCTGAATATGCTCCCAAGCCTTGTGTACCAGCTCGTTGGTCAGCGTTTCCACGTAGTAGGAACCAGCCCACGGGTCAATCTGCTTGCAGACCTTGGTCTCGTTCTGAATATAAATCTGTGTATTACGGGCAATACGCGCCGAGAAGTCGGTAGGCAGAGCAATAGCCTCATCGAGGGCGTTAGTGTGGAGCGACTGGGTGTGGCCCAGAACGGCGGCCATAGCCTCGATACAGGTACGCCCCACGTTGTTGAAAGGGTCCTGCTCGGTGAGCGACCAGCCTGAGGTCTGCGAGTGTGTACGCAGAGCAAGCGACTTCGGGTTCTTGGCACCGAAGCTCTTCACAATCTTGGCCCACAACAGACGGCCTGCGCGCATCTTGGCGATTTCCATGAAGTGGTTCATGCCGATAGCCCAGAAGAACGACAGACGGGGTGCGAAGGCATCGACGTCGATACCGGCATTGACACCCGTACGCAGATAGTCCATACCGTCGGCGAGGGTGTAAGCCAGCTCGATATCGGCGGTAGCACCGGCCTCCTGCATGTGATAGCCAGAGATGGAGATACTGTTGAACTTGGGCATCTTCTGCGAGGTGTACTCAAAGATGTCGGCAATAATCTTCATAGAGAATGCAGGCGGATAGATATAGGTGTTGCGCACCATGAACTCCTTCAGAATATCGTTCTGAATAGTACCAGCCATCTCCTCGAGCTGAGCGCCCTGCTCCAGACCGGCCACGATGTAGAAGGCCAGAATAGGCAGCACAGCACCGTTCATGGTCATAGAGACCGACATCTTGTTGAGAGGGATGCCAGAGAAGAGCACCTTCATGTTCTCCTCGTTACATATACTAACACCGGCCTTACCCACATCGCCAACGACACGGGCATTGTCGGGGTCGTAACCACGGTGTGTAGGCAGGTCGAAAGCCACAGAAAGGCCCTTCTGACCTGAAGCCAGGTTACGGCGATAGAAAGCATTCGACTCCTCTGCCGTTGAGAATCCGGCATACTGACGGATAGTCCACGGGCGGAACGGATACATCATTGAGTACGGACCACGCAGATAAGGAGGAATACCGGCCGTGAAGTCGAGATGTTCCATACCTTCGAGGTCTTCTTTCGTATAAACAGGCTGAATGTCTATCTGCTCAGGCGTACGCCACGAAGCACTGATGCCATTCTCTTTCTGCCACTGCTGACCATTCTTCTGCTGAATGCCAGCGTAGATATCTATGTTACTGAAATTCTTACGTGCCATAATTAGATTCCGAGTTTAGCATTGTACTCCTTAAGAGTGCCGAGCTGGTTAGACTTAACATGGATAAAGTTCTCGATGCCAGCAGCCTTCAAGTCTTCCGAACAAGCGGGAGCACCAGCCACAACGAACATGGCGCGACCGTTCAAGTACTGGAAGGCGGGGATGGCGTACTCAGCATACTCATCGTCGCTGGAGCAGATGACCACGATGTCGGCCTTAGCCTCAAGGGCAGCATCGACACCTTCCTCGACAGTCTTGAAGCCGAGGTTGTCCATCACCTTGTAGCCTGCAGCGGCAAGGAAGTTGCAAGAGAACTGGGCGCGAGCCTGACGCATGGCCAGATTACCGATAGTCAGCATAAAAGCAATGGGCTGCTTCTTAGCCTTCTCCGTGCTGAGACGCAGAGCCTCGAACTCAGAGGCGAGGCGTTCGGTATTGAGCTTGGGCAGCTCCGTTTCGTTTGTTGCTGTGCCACAGCAACATGCAGAACCACAGGGCTGCTTGCCTTCGCTGGTCTCCGTGAAGTTGGGGAACTGGTTGGTGCCGAGGATGAACTCCTTACGGGTGGCAGCAGCTGCATGACGCTTGTCGTTAGAAGCGTTCACGGCATTGGTGATATTACCCTTAAGGGCCTCAGCCAGGAAACCACCGGCTTCCTCGACTGCAAGGAACAGCTTCCATCCCTCCTGGGCGATAGCATCGGTAAGATGCTCAATGGTATAAGAACCGCCAGCCACGTCGACGAGTTTATCGAAATGAGCCTCCTCCTTCAACAGCAACTGCTGGTTACGGGCGATACGCTCAGCAAACTCCGTCGGCTGCTCATAGGGCTTGTCGAACGGTGTCACAATGATGGAATCGACGTTGGCAAGAGCCGCCGACATCGTCTCCGTCTGCGAACGCAGCAAGTTGACGTATGAGTCGAACAGCGTCTGATTGTACTCCGAGGTAACGGCGCAGACATGCATCTGACAGGCGCAGTCGCACTTAGGCTCAAATTGTTTCACAATCTGTGCCCACAGTAGACGGGCTGCGCGGAACTTGGCAATCTCCATGAAATAGTTTTCAGAGACACCCATATTGAACTTGATGCGCTTGGCAGCCTCCGTAGCGTCGACGCCAGCCTCAGTAAGCACGTTCAGATATTCAGCACCCCAAGCCAGAGCATAGCCCAACTCCTGATAGATGTAGGCACCGGCATTGTTCAGCGACACGCTGTTCACGTTGATGCACTTGTAACCCGGCAGTTCTTTCAGGGCTTCAATGAGCGACTTGGCCTGAGCAAGCACAGGCGACACGTCCTTACCCTTCTTCAGAATCTTCTCGATGGGGTCGAAATTGATACTACCCTTCAGATTAGCGAGGGGGTAACCTTTCTCCTTGAAATAAGCAACCAGAATCTCTGCCAGTTCTACGCAATGACGCTGACAGGTCTTGAAGTTAAGCTCCACATACTGAGGCAGAATGCCATCGAGCAGCGTGGCTATGAACTCTGCGCTGACTGCGTCGCCGGAAATCTTGAAACCGAGCGAATCAACACCCTTATTCAGGATGTCGAGTGCCTTGGCATTGGCTGCCTTAGCATCCTCTGCGTTGATGTCCTGACGGACAAACCACAGGTTGTTGTCCTTCTTGTTACCGCGAACGAACGGGAACTCGCCGGGCAACGAGTCAACAGCTTTCAGGTTTGCCAAATCCTCGCGACGATAGAAAGGCTGTACGTTAAAACCTTCGTTTGTTCTCCATACCAAGCGTTTCTGGAAATCGGCGCCTTTCAGGTCAACCTCAATCTTGTCCAACCACTCCTGAGTGGTAGGCGCCGTAAACTCGGTAAAGAGCTTTTCTTTGTTGTTTGACATAGTTACGTTTTATTATATAAGTTGTTTTAAGTTTCTACGTGCAAAGATACAAACTTTTTTCGAACTTCCTAAGATTTTAGTAATATTTTAGTTTTATCGGCGTTACTATAATAAATAAGGTATGAAAAAGTTCCTGATTGCCATTTGCATGCTGCCTCTTCTGGGGCATGCCAAGAGTACCATCAGCGCTCCCAACGTGAAGACATTACAGGTTGTGGTCAACAACGACTGGCTGTCGCCACCCATCATGCGCCTGCAGGGCGACGTGTTGCATGTGGCCTTCGATGAGTTGTCGCACGACTACCATCGCTACGTCTACCGGCTGGAACACTGTGAGTTTGACTGGACTCCGTCGGAGGACATCTTCGAGAGCGACTGGCTGCAAGGCTTTAATGACAATCCCATTGAGGATTACGAAAACTCGCTGAACACCACCGTGCTCTACACTCACTACCAGCTGCAGATTCCCAACGAGCGCTGCCGACTGAGGATGAGCGGCAATTACCGCTTGCGCATCATCGACGAGGACACTGACGAGGAGGTGGCTTGCGTGGAGTTCAAAGTGGTGGAACCACTGATGAACGTCGGACTCAGCGTCAGCAACAATACCGACCTCGACGTAAACAAGCGCTACCAGCAGGTGGCGATGACCGTCAGATACAACGGTATGCGGGTGACAAACCCCGACGAACAGGTGAAGACACTGGTGATGCAGAACGGACGCGAGGATAACATGAAACAGGACATACGTCCCAACTACACCACGACGGATGCCCTGCGTTGGGAGCACAACCGCGACCTCATCTTCGAAGGCGGCAACGAATACCACAAGTTCGAGGTGCTCGACGTCTCCCACCCGACCCTCGGCATCGACCGCATCACGTGGGACGGGAAACACTATCAAGCATACCCATTTGTAAATACCCCTCGACGTAACTATCTCTACGACGAGGATGCCGACGGCGCCTTCTACATCCGCAACAGCGACAATGTAGAGAATGAACGTACATGTGACTATGTCTACGTGAACTACAAGCTACAGCCGGCACAACACTATGAGGGGGCATCAGTCATCGTCGACGGATTATGGACGACAGAACATGCAGACACTTACCACATGAGCTACGACGAGAGCGACCATAGCTACAACGCCACGATTCTCCAAAAACAGGGATACTACTCCTATCAGTATCTGCTGAAAGACCTTGACGGCACCACTCATGCACTACCGGAGGAAGGTTCGTTTGCAGAAACAGAGAACCGCTATCAGGCGCTGGTATATTATAAAGGTACGGGCGAGCGCACATGGCGCTTAGTAGGCTATCAGCAGATAGTCTTCAAATAAATAGCATAATCTTCTTCATCAGATGGACAGGCGATAACCGCGAGGCGTCACACGGAACTGATGGTAGAAATTGGATATCAGGCAATTAGGAGACTCAAAATAACAATCCTCTGATATCTCCTCTATCGTCTTGTCAGTCGTGCGTAACAACTCCTGAACCTTGACGAGTCTCAACATACGCGTCATTGCCCTTGGATTCTTATAAATACCTGTGGAAATGGTCTGATAGAAAGTTGTGACATCCTTACCCGTCAGGTCAACCAACTCGCGGACAGAGAATTTATTGGCGCCACGCTCCTTGATGTACGGCAGGACAACAACCATAATGTTCATAAACTCAGGACTCAACTCTGAATCCATGTTACCACCACCCTGTTCCTCTTCGTCGAAGCCAATTACCTCCTTATCAAACACTTCGCAACGGTCTGCAAAGTTCTGGATACGGCGCACCATATCGCCCTCGTCACTGTTACGTTTCACGCGAAGACGGGTATTCTTATTATAAAGAAGGAAGTTCACAACTACCAGAGTCAACAGCAACAATGCCATCGCGACTAACAAACCCGAAGAGCGCCACCACGGCTCGTACACATTGACAACCCACACATAAGGCTCACCAACAAACTTGTCGGGCACGACTGATGCCAACAATTCAATATGGTATGTTCCCGGGCGCAGACCTACCAACGGCATGTGCAACAATCCGCGACGGTCAACAAGACCGCCAGAGTTATAGAAAGAATAAGTCTGCCATTTATTATCCAGTTCCTTAATCCTGACACGATAGAACGTCTGGAGCGGACGGGCAAAGTTCAATGCCGAGAAGGTCAGCGTTACCGTGTTCTCATCATAGTTCAAGTTAATCTCTGACGTTCTCGTGATGGCCTTAGTCAAGATAACACGACCATTCACCTCCGTACCTGCATTGACATAAGAACCATTCAACAGCATACCTGTCAGTTTAGGATACATCTGTATTGGTTGTTGTGACAACAGCGAACGGAACTCAGCGGGGTTGAACACCACGACATGGTCGAGCGACTGCATGACAATCGTACCGTCTTCGAGCTTCAGTGCCTTACCATCTATAAAGGTCTCATTGGGCACATTATCCTCATTATTAAAACTCGTTACGTATTTCACATCACCATTAACAATCTGCAAACATGTAATGCCGTAGCTGGAGGCCACCCACATATTATGCATATTATCCTCGATGACGTTATGAATAACGTTATTGAGCATACCCGTCCTGCGATTTATCAGGATAGGCTTAGCCTGGGGTGACTTATAGAGATAAAGTCCCGTAGAGGTTCCCACCCACGTCCAACGGCGACTGTCGATGTACATCACATTGGCTTTCTTTCCGTTGAACTCCTTGATACCCTGCAGGTCTTCGAGCAAAGCATAATACTTTGCCGACTCCGGCTCATCATAGCGAATAGTCCTGAATGGCGAATTAAGTGGACGCGCATAAAGCAGGCCACGCCGCTCCGTTCCAATCCACATGCCTCCCTGACGATCGAACTCGACGGCATTGACATCTGTCTCCATCCTGCGTCCAGAGGTTAGCAGCAAGGCATTCTCATGAACAATATTACCAGTAGGAATATCGTAGGTGTAGTATCCTTGATGTGACGCAATATACAACACGTCACCATGAATAGCCATATTATTCAGGGAACCGTCAACCTCCAGCAATGTTGACCACTCCCGACGAGCGGCGTCATAGTGTAGCAGAATGCCATGTTCATCACCATTACGCAATTGGAAGAAACCGTCGTTGTGAATCTGTACGACAGAACTGCCATTATACTTCGCTACCATCTCGCCGTCATAGGCACGGTTCTGATAACGCTGTTTGCCAGTCGCAATATCATAGCACACCAATGAGCCGTCTTCATACAACAAGAACAAATCCTTACCATTACGCGTCTCAACGTCTTGGAGGTTCATCTTCGTACTTACCGGGAACTGCTTATTCAGACCAACAGCCCGAATAAAATCCTTACCGCAGAGCCATATCTCGCCGGCATTGTCTATAAACATGTCGTAAACCCGGCCCTTCATGCCAAGCGTCGTAAAAAGACTGTCCATATTGGAGACAAAGGACTCTGTGGTCAATTCCACACACAACACGTTGTGCAAGTCCTTAAGCCACAAATGGTGGTATTTGTCGTAGTATAAATGGTAATGTCCGCGATAGTTCTGTAGTTGGTACTTGTCTGCCTGTTCAGAGTTGATATGCCAGAAGCTGGCACCGTCATAGAAGTTGATATCGCCAATGGTGGTGATGGTCATGCGTCCAGTTTTCGTACACTTGATGGTCTGTGCCGAGTTGTCTGCAAGACCATCAGAAGCAGTGATTGCGCGGAATATTCTTCTGTCATCAGCATGAACACCAATGACAAAGAACGTCAAAAGAATACAACCAAAGAATCGACGCATATAGCTCAACGTTAACAATTATGCGTACAAAAGTAAACAAAAAGAATCTAAACTCCAAATTTTTTCTCAAAAAACAGCAAAAAAGAGTCCTCGCGACATGACGAGAGAACAGACAACCATTAATACGTGTCTTCGTCGCCGTTTCTCGTTTCGTAAGTGACTTGATGCTCTTGGGCCGATTCTGAAATAGCGTCCTCATAACCGGTCAGTGCAGCAAAAGGCGCGAACTGAGCAGCACGATTCCACATCGACATCTGCGGGTGACGTGTCGAAACATGGTGTGGCAAATTGATGATGTCATCGTATCTTTCCATTTCCAATTATCAATTAGTTATGCTTTATGTCCTCCTATCTGTTTATTTCGTTCCTTCGCCGTAGCCCCCTCATCAAAATTCAATCCCCTGAGAATGGCGTTCTTGCCAAAACGCTGTTTTATCTTCAGTTGGGCCTCCTGCATACGCCGTTCCTTGTCGAGCCGAGCCTGTTCTTCCCGACGCAGCCTTGCCAGTTTCTCATAATCAGTAAAGAGGTCCAGTTGCTGAGGAGTGCCATCCTGTGCCGACACCATCGCCTCAGGAACAACGTGGTTTGTTGTCAGACTGAGCCTGCGAATCAGCAAGTCAGGATTCACGTTGCGGTCGTAGAGTCTTGCAGCCCCATCCATGATGAGTCGCGATGAGGACGTGGGACTATCGAAAGTGAACGAGCCGTGAGCATGTTTGGGAACAAGCTTGCCGTAGTAATTGGTGGTTATCTCACCATGATACTTTGCACGGATTTCCGGACGTTTCAGGCACTCTGCATCATAACTGACAGTCAGCACCAACTGGTCTGTCACGAGTCGTTTCCTTACCAGGTCAAGAGCCATACTCTCAGCCATTTCCTGTATCACCACGCGGGCTTTCTTGAAACTATATGGTTCCTGCAGCACCTGTCCGCTGCTAAAGGAGTTTGTCTCTGGCCTATATGCCTTCACAGCCTCCATCGTACACGGCTCCCACCCCCAGGCGTGGTCTATCAGCAACTCCGCATTCACGCCAAACAGCTTATAAAGCAGTTCTTCATTCAGGACCGACTGACGGGCCAACTTTCCCATCGTGTCTATGCCGTGCTGCGCCAGCTTCTGCGCAATGCCCCGCCCTACCCGCCAGAACTTCGTCAGCGGACGGTAATCCCACAGTTCACGGCGATACGACATCTCGTCAAGTTCGGCAATGCGCACACCATCCTTGTCGGCTGGCATCTTTTTCGCCACGATGTCCATAGCCACCTTGCAGAGATACATATTTGTTCCGATGCCGGCCGTTGCCGTAATACCCGTCTGACTCAGAACATCGCGAATCATTTTCATCGCCAACTCGTGGGCCGTCAGTTTGTAACTGGCCAGATAGGCCGTTACATCCATAATCACCTCATCAATACTATAGACGTGAATATCCTCTGGCGCTATATATTTCAAATAAATGCTATATATTTTCGAACTTACCTCAATATAATGCGCCATCTGCGGCTTGGCAATGATAAAGTCGACCCCACGCGCCTTCTGATACACCTCAAAGAGCCTGGCCCGTCCACCGATGCCATATTGCTTCAGCGAAGGCGACACTGCCAGGCAAATGGTCTTCTCCGTACGGCTCTCGTCTGCCACCACAAGATTCGCGGTCAGCGGGTCAAGCCCCCTTTCCACGCACTCCACAGAAGCGTAAAACGACTTCAGGTCAATAGCTATGTATGTTCGCGGTTTGTCTGGCATTCCTTAACGAGGTGTCTAAATCAAAACAAGACCGCCAATCCAATAAGAATCAGCGGTCTTCACAAAATGGACGTCGAGGTGACAGGACTCGAACCTGCGACAGCCTGGTCCCAAACCAGGAACGCTACCAACTGCGCTACACCTCGAAAAGCGGCTGCAAAGGTACACATTTTCTGCAACCTCTGCAAATAATTCCGCTAATATTTTACTTAATAATTCCCTGTTCGACGAAGATTTTCTTCAATGCCACTACCGAACGGTCTACCTGCTCCTTAGTATGGGTAGCCATCAAGGCGTAGCGAACCAACGTATCCTGCGGCGCACATGCCGGCGGAATAACTGGGTTGATGAATACACCGGCCTTGAAGGCAAGTGCGGTAACAAGGAACGTCTTCTCCATATCACGTACATAGAGAGGAATGATGGGACTCTCTGTGTCGCCAATCTCGAAGCCCTCCTCGCGGAAACGCTTCAGAGCATAGTTAGTAACGTCCCAAAGTGCCTGAATACGTTCGGGCTCCTGCTGAATAATGTGAAGAGCCTCAAGAGCTGCAGCTGTTGCTGCTGGTGTGTTTGACGCTGAGAAGATATAGGTACGACAGGTATGACGCAACCAGTTGATGGTGTCTGCGTCTGCAGCAATGAAACCACCGATTGAAGCCAGCGACTTCGAGAAGGTACCCATGATAAGGTCTACCTCGTCAGTCAGTCCGAAGTGGTCGCAGACACCACGTCCCTGACGTCCGAAGACACCCAGTCCGTGAGCCTCGTCAACCATGATTGAGCAGTTGTACTTATGTTTCAGCTCAACAATTTCAGGCAGTTTGGCTAAGTCGCCTTCCATTGAGAAGACGCCATCGATGACGATGAGCTTAATAGCTTCCTGCGGCAACTTTTGGAGTACGCGCTCCAAGTCAGCCATATCATTGTGTTTGTAGTGCAACTGCTTTGCGAAAGCCAAACGGCGACCATCAACGATAGAGGCGTGGTCACGATCGTCACAGATAACGAAATCGTCCTTGCTCAGCAATGCGGGGATAACACCCTGATTAACAGAGAATCCTGTGGAGAAGCACAAGCAATCGTCCTTGCCAATATATTCAGATATCTCTTTCTCTAACTGTACGTGCAGGTCAAGTGTTCCATTAAGGAAACGGCTACCGGCACATCCTGAGCCGTATTTGTCGAGTGCAGCCTTGGCAGCATCAATGATGCGCTGGTCACCCGTAAGACCCGTATAGGCGTTCGAACCGAACATCAAGACCTTGTGGCCACCCATTTCCACCTCTGTGCCCTGCTTTCCTTCAATGGCGCGGAAGTATGGATAAACGTCGGCCGCCATGAACTTCTGCGGCTCACGATAACTTTTAAATCTTTCTTGTAACTGTCCCATTCCGATATAGGTATCGTTTACTAGTTTTTTCTAACAGGCTGCAAAGTTACACAATTTTTATTAATCCCTGCACATTTTTCGCAAGAAATGTGCATTTTACGATTTTTTTACGTGAAAAAAGTCATAGGTTTCATTGTTTTTTCGTACTTTTGCATGACATGAAAGAGAAAAAGACGACCATCACATTTATCGTCAATCCCATTTCGGGTACAAATTCAAAGGACGATTTCCCTGAGCTCGTGGCACAGACACTTGACCACGACCGCTTCGATGAGGAGGTTGTCTTTACCGAATATGCAGGACATGCCGCTGAGATTGCCTCACAACGTGCTGCCGAAGGACGTGATGTCGTCGTGGCTGTCGGTGGTGACGGCACCGTCAACGAGGTGGCCCGTTCGCTGACACACACACAAACGGCATTGGGTATTGTCCCCTGTGGTTCTGGCAACGGTCTGGCCCGTCACTTGCGACTACCGCTTGATGCGAAGCGAGCACTCACCATCATTAACACCTGTCACATTGAGGCCTTCGACTACGGCGTCATCAACGACCTGCCCTTCTTCTGCACTTGCGGCATGGGCTTTGATGCATTCATCTCACTCAAGTTTGCCGAAGCAGGCAAGCGCGGTCCCATCACCTACGCAGAAAACGTACTGAAGGAGGGGCTGAAATACAAGCCGGAGACATACATCGTCGAAGACGAGACGGGCAAGATGCGCCACAAGGCCTTTCTCATTGCCTGTGCCAACGCGTCGCAATATGGCAACAATGCCTATATCGCACCTGGTGCTACGATGAAAGACGGCCTGATGGACGTCATCATCATGGAGCCCTTCAACGCACTCGACGCACCACAGATAGCAGCCGACCTGTTCATGAAGACACTGGGCAACAACTCTAAGATCAAGACCTTCCGTGCCGAACACATCCACATACACCGAAAAGAACCGGGGGCTATCCACTTCGATGGCGACCCCGTCATGACCGACAGCGACATCGACGTACACATCGAGCATCTGGGCATACGCATCGTCACCGATGCAAAGGCCACCGAGGACACAGCTCAGCCCAACCCTGTTCTCAATGCCTTCAGCGACCTCTTCAATAATATAAATAATGTACGCGAAGATATTGGCAAACAGGGCCGTCGCATCCAGGTTATCAACAAACTGATGCTTCGCCGACTATCCAAGCTATAAGTCCCTTCTATGGATTTCCAAATAATCATCGTCGCCCTCATCATTGGCTGTGCCGTTATCTATGCCGCCAGCCGCGTCCGCCGCTCTCTGCGACACGACAGTCCCTGTTGTGGGTGTAATGGCTGTGAACTATGCGAAGAGATGAAGAAAAAAGGCTGTAATATGAAAAAAGAGGAATGTAAGAAGAAAAAAGACTGCCAAAAATTTGGCCAATCAAAATAAATGCATTACCTTTGCAGCCGCATTCAGCAAACGGATGTTTTATGAATGATTTAAGGTGCCTTGGATGAGTGGCTTAGTCAACGGTCTGCAAAACCGTCTACAGCAGTTCGAATCTGCTAGGCACCTCCCTAGCGGGAATCTCTCAACAGAGGTTCCCGCTTTTCATTTATCATTTTTCATTCCTCATTTTCCCACTTACCTTCCTTCTTGACACCTTTTTCAACATCCTTCTTACATTTTGTACAATTCTGACCTTATGCGTAATCATTTTGTACTTTTTGCCCAATTTTAGCTTGACATAAATCAATAAAGTTACAAAAAGACACTTTTTTTATAACTTTTCTGATAAAATGTTTGATATTTCAGATTTTTGATGTAATTTTGCTGCCCGAAAGAGAAAACTTTCGCTTAACTGTAAGAAAATCGATTATCAATAGTATTAACAACCAAACTTAAAGTAAAAAGATTATGAACGCAGCACAAGTTGTTGAAGATCTCAAAAAGAGATTCCCCAACGAGCCGGAGTACATCCAGGCAGTTTCTCAGGTTCTTCCCACCATCGAGGAGGAGTACAACAAGCACCCCGAGTTTGAGAAGGCAAACCTCATCGAGCGTCTTTGCATTCCCGATCGTGTGATTGAATTCCGTGTCACTTGGGTGGATGACAAGGGTAATGTCCAGACTAACATGGGCTACCGCATCCAGCACAACAACGCTATTGGCCCGTACAAAGGCGGTCTGCGTTATCACAAGTCTGTAAACCTTGGTATTCTGAAGTTCCTTGCTTTCGAGCAGACCTTCAAGAACTCTCTGACCACACTGCCTATGGGCGGCGGTAAGGGCGGTTCTGACTTCTCTCCCCGTGGTAAGAGCGAGGCTGAGGTTATGCGCTTCTGCCAGGCCTTCATGAATGAGTTGTATCGTCACATCGGTCCCGATGAGGACGTTCCCGCTGGTGACATCGGCGTAGGTGGCCGCGAGGTTGGTTTCCTCTTCGGTCAGTATAAGAAGCTGACACATCAGTTCCAGGGTGTGCTCACTGGTAAGGGTATCCCCTTCGGTGGTTCGCTCATCCGTCCTGAGGCTACTGGTTATGGTACCGTTTACTTCCTCTGCTCAATGCTTGCTACCCGCAACATCGACATCAAGGGCAAGAAGGTGCTGATTTCTGGTGCTGGTAACGTGGCTCAGTATGCTGCCGAGAAGTGCCTGCAGCTGGGTGCTATCCCCATGACTATGTCTGACTCTGACGGTTACATCTACGATCCCGATGGTATCGATCGCGCTAAGCTCGACTACATCATGGAGCTGAAGAACGTAGAGCGCGGACGTATCAAGGAGTATGTTGAGGAGTATCCCACAGCCAAGTACTATGAGGGCAAGCGTCCTTGGTACGAGAAGGCTGACATTGCTCTGCCCTGCGCTACTCAGAACGAGATCAACGGCGATGAGGCTGCCGCTCTGGTCAAGAACGGTGTTATCGCCGTTGCCGAGGGTGCCAACATGCCTTCTCTGCCTGAGGCTATCAAGATCTTCCAGGACGCCAAGATTCTCTACTCTCCTGGTAAGGCTTCTAACGCTGGTGGTGTGTCAGTTTCTGGTCTTGAGATGTCACAGAACTCTGAGCGTCTGAGCTGGACTGCTGAGGAGGTTGATAACTACCTGAAGCGCATCATGAACGACATTCATGAGAACTGCGTGAAGTACGGCACTGAGAAGGACGGTTACATCAACTACGTCAAGGGTGCTAACGTAGCCGGCTTCATGAAGGTTGCCAAAGCTATGATGGCTCAGGGCATTGTCTAATACCAAGACATCAAAGGTTATCCCTTTGAATGGCTCAGGGCATTGTCTAATACCAAGACATCAAAGGATAAAAATAAATAAAGCTGGAAGATTCATTCTTCCAGCTTTTTTCGTGCAACACTATTTCTCCGCCAGCCAGTACTCCATGTGCTGCGTGGTGCGACGGCTCTTAAAGTGGAACTGGATGTCGTTCAGGGCGCTGCCGATTTTCTGGAACGGGGTTTCGGGGTCAAAATTGGGATAGTGGTTGGCCAGGTGTTGGCTGATGTCGCGGAGACTCCACCAACGGGCCTGCTCCGTCTCGTGAGGCCGACGGAAGGTTTCGCCAATCATCTCCACCAGGTCGTTCAGTCGCTGAAAGGGTTCATTCTCCTCAATGAGCGTCTGTATCTCACTGTCATTCAACCAGAAACGCTCACCATAGTTAAACAGATGAAGGGCTTGGGCATAGAGTTGGCGGTGGTTCAGCGTATCATCGAAGTCGATGCGTCCCGTCACGCCGACACAGACAAAGCGACGGCTTCCCGTGGGGTCGACAAGGGGCTTCAACTGGTTCGTCGTACCTATAAAAGAGGTGTAGCGGCGATACTGCTTAATGGTCTTGCCGTAGGGTGGACGGAACTTGACATCGCTCGACGACAACAGGTACTTCAGCACTATCTGCTGCGAGTTGGTGGTCTTGTCGAACTCGTCAATATTGATGAGGGCAAACGACGTGAGGGCAATGTTCAGATCGAACTCATTCTTGAAGTTGATTTTGTCGTTATAGTAGTCGCGCAACTCCTGTGGCAGGAGAATTTTGCAGAAGCGCGTCTTGCCGCACCCCTGACGACCAATGAGCAGGGGCGTCAACGCATTGCCTGTCAACTGTTTATCACTTTCACGCCACTGTGCCACCATACCCACGAGCCACATCCGCAGATACTTCTCCCAGTGAGGCTGGTTCGTGGGCACGCGCTGGGCCAGCTCCTTGATGTAGTCGTATCCGTCCCACTTCGGCAGACGGTCGAGCCACGTGTTTACGGGATCATACTGCTCAATGCGTGTGGAGTCGATAAAGCGGTTCACATCTCGGTCCCACGACTTCAGCCCCAACTCCGTGGCTCTCAGTGTCATATCGTTGCGCACCTCGTCCGTCAGGGGACGGAAGTGCTGGTCGTCGGAGAACTTCTCGCGATACTCCGCCACACCCGTCAGCAGATTCTTGCGCATGTCATAGTTCTCGCTGAGGAATATCTCGGTCTTCATGGCCGACAGCGTGTCGTCGGGCACACTCTTCAACGGACGCACTTTGTGTTTCTTGCGGTAGTCCTCCTGCTCGGCCACGTTGTAGACTGCCTGGAAAGTCTTCTCCACCAACAGAGGGTCGCGACTGAGCACGGGATGCAGCATCGTCAGCCCCTGGGCATGTGCCTTCGGAATGCCCTCGTCCAGACACATCGAGGCCACCTGCATCAGCAACATCGCCTCACGCTCCTCGTCGGGCAGCTCGAAGTAGCGGTCCAGAACCT
>Ga0247611_10001775_pt1 | contig 37559 bp, 22 predicted proteins | sample 177DNAGHGhighgp2_FD_192422 | JGI IMG/M metagenome (GOLD analysis project Ga0247611, IMG submission 192422) | Sheep rumen microbial communities from Palmerston North, Manawatu-Wanganui, New Zealand - 1770 DNA GHGhigh gp2 | ecosystem: Host-associated > Mammals > Digestive system > Stomach > Rumen... | reverse complement strand
GCGAGTGCTTTTACTGTAGAAACCAACGGCGACGCACAGCAGGTGAAACTGCGCATTTACAACGATGGGCTGGGCGGCAAGCCCGTCAAGACCATCAGCATGAAGCGCAATCAGCCCGATGCCACCATGTGGCAAGCCACCGTCAAGGGTGACCTGAAAGGCAAGTTCTATACCTTTGACGTGAAGTACAATGGCAAGTTCATGGGCGAGTGCCCTGGAATCTGGGCTACCGCTGTGGGCGTGAACGGCAAGCGTGGGGCCATCATTGATATGGACGTGACCGACCCGCAAGGATGGGAATCCGATAAGCGACCTGACATCGCTGCCCGGGATCTTATCCTCTATGAGATGCACCACAGGGACTTCTCGATTGACCCGTCAAGCGGCATCGAGCACAAGGGCAAATTCCTTGCGCTGGCCGAGCCACGCGCCATCAAGCACCTGAAGGAGCTGGGGGTCAACGCAGTACACATCCTGCCATCGTTTGATTATGCCTCGGTCGACGAGACGCGCCTCAACGAGCCGCAATATAACTGGGGTTATGATCCCGTGAACTATAACGTGCCCGAGGGCGGTTACTCGACCGACCCCTATAAACCCGAAGTGCGCATCCGCGAGTTCAAGCAGATGGTGCAGGCACTGCACAGTGCCGGCATCAAGGTCATCCTGGATGTGGTGTATAACCACACCTGGAACATCGACGGCAGTAACTTCCAGCGCACGCGTCCCGACTACTTTTACCGCAAGAACGCCGACGGCACTTACAGCAACGGCAGTGGCTGCGGCAACGAGACGGCCAGTGAGCGCGAGGCGATGCGGCAGTTCATGATCGAGAGTGTGAAGTATTGGGTCGAGGAGTACCACATCGACGGCTTCCGCTTTGACCTGATGGGTGTGCATGACATTGAGACGATGAACGACATCCGCAAGGCTGTGCCGCAGGACATCTTCATCTATGGTGAGGGCTGGAGTGCTGGCTCATGTGCCTTCTCGGGTGACCTGGCCATGAAGGCCAACGTCAACAAGATGCCGGGCATTGCCGCCTTCAGCGACGAGATGCGTGACGCGCTGCGCGGCCCGTGGGACAGTAACAGCAAGGCTGCCTTCCTGGGCGGTGTCAAGGGTCACGAGGAAAGCATCAAGTTTGGCATCGTGGGAGCCATTCAGCATCCAGGTGTGGACTACAGCAAGGTGAATTACAGCAAGGCGGCCTACGCGCTGGAACCCACTCAGATGATTGCCTACGTGAGTTGCCACGACGACATGTGCCTGGTCGATCGCCTCAAGGCGAGCGTCAAGGACATCACCGTCGACGAACTCATCCGCCTGGACTTGCTGGCCCAGACGGTGGTGATGACTTCACAGGGTGTGCCGTTCATGCTCAGCGGCGAGGAGATGCTGCGCGACAAGAAAGGGGTTCACAACAGTTTTGAGAGCCCTGACAGCATCAACCACCTCGACTGGGATAACCTGGAGCGTTATCCCCAGGTGATGGAGTACTACAAGGGCTTGATTGCTATGCGCAAGGCACATCCCGCCTTCCACATGGGCCGCGCCGACATGGTGCGCCGCAATCTTGACTTTCTTCCCACCGGGAACTGCCTTGTAGCCTATCACATCAACGGCCGCAATGTCCCCGGCGAACAGTGGGGTGACATCTACGTGGCCTTCAATGCCCACAAGCGTGCCCGCACCATCGAGGTTCCCGACGGCACCTACACCGTCGTGTGCCGCAACATCAAGTGCGACCATCAAGGCCTCACCACCGTCACCACCCGTGGCGGTAAAGTCACCATCCCCGCCCAATCAGCCCTTATCATCCACAACTAGAATTATGATTAGTGATTAGTGATTAGTGGTTAGTGATTAGTGAAATGATACTGCAAGATGGAATATCAATTTGAGAGATTAAATGCTTGGCAAGAATCCAGAAAACTGGTATTAGCTGTTTATCAGTTACTCAAGAAATTTCCCAGTGAGGAGCGATATGCGCTGTGTGACCAGTTGCGCCGCGCTGCGATTTCAGTTCCATCCAATATCGCAGAAGGCAATGGTCGTATATCAGTTAAAGAACAAATTCGTTTTTTTGAAATTGCATTTGGCTCCGTGATGGAAATATATTGCCAGTTGCAAATCGCTGTTGATCTTGATTATATCTCAGACGCAGACTTTAATCAAATAAAGCCTCTTATTTATAACACTTCAAAATTGATTAGTGGTTTGCGCTCAAGCAAAGTCAAAAAATCATCACACTAATCACTCTCTAATCACTAATCACTAATCTCTAATCACTAATCAACAAGAAAGGAGGGTTGACCCTCCTTTCTTGTTTTAAAACTGGTTCTCGACGATGTCGGTGAGCACGTCGGTGAGGGAGAGGCCGGCGGCGCGCACTTGCTGGGGAATGAAGCTGGTGGCGGTCATGCCGGGAGTCGTGTTGATTTCCAGCAGGTTGATGTGGTCGCTGCCGTCGGGATTCTTGGTGATGATGTAGTCGATGCGGATGATGCCATTGCAGTGCAAGATGTCATAGATGCGTGATGTCTCGGCCTGCAAGGCGGCGGTCAACTCGTCGCTGATGCGGGCTGGGGTGATCTCATCGACCTGGCCATTGTACTTGGCATCGTAGTCAAAGAACTCATTGTCGGTCACAACCTCGGTGACGGGAAAGACAACAGCATTTTTCTTGGTCTTATAGCAGCCCACGGTAACCTCGGTGCCGTCCAGGAAACGCTCAATCATCACGTTGTCGCACTGCTTGAACGCAAACTCCATGGCCTCGTCAAGCTGGTCGCAGCTTTTCACCTTGGTCACACCAAAGCTCGACCCGTCGGCGGTGGGCTTGACAAAACAGGGCATTCCCAGGTAGTCCTTGACCTTCTGGGCCGTCCAGCCGTGAGGCACACCGCGCCGCACCTGGATGCTGTCGGCTACCGAGCAGCCAAAGGCCTTCAGGTAATTGTTCAGCGCAAACTTGTGGAATGTCAATGCCTCGACCAGCACGTTACAGGTCGAGTAGGGGATATTGATCAAGTCAAAGTAACCCTGTAACACACCGTTCTCACCAGGTGTGCCATGAATGGTGATATAGGCATAATCAAAACGGATTTTCTCTCCATCCTTCAAGAACGAGAAGTCGTTTTTGTCGATGGGGGGCGTACTGCCGTCAGGCAGGTTTACATGCCAATCCTCTTTCCTGATCAGCACGATATAGACGTTGTAACGCTCATGGTCAAATGCCGCATTGAGCCCCTCGGCTGAGCGCAGGGAAACTTCATATTCCGATGAATCGCCACCGCACACGATGGCTATGGTTCTCTTGGTTGTATTCATTGTATTTTACACACGCATTAAAAATCGGCTGCAAAAGTACATAAAAATTTGTGCTTTTTATGTACTTTTGCCACAAAATAAAAAGACACTATATTATGGACAGCAAGGATCTTTACGCAATCTATGAGCAGCATCCTGTCATCACCACCGACAGCCGCGAGTGCCCCGAGGGCAGTATTTTCATCGCATTGAAGGGCGAATCCTTTGACGGCAACCAGTTTGCCACCCAAGCTCTGGACAAGGGATGTGCCGTCGCTATCGTGAGCGACGAGCAAGTTTATCATGCCTATCAGGGCGACAAACTGATGATTCTCGTGCCCGACACCCTCCAGGCCTACAAGGACATGGCGCGTGAGCACCGCCGCCGCTTCGACATCCCTGTCATCGGCATCACGGGTACCAACGGCAAAACCACGACCAAGGAGCTGGTACATGCCGTCCTGGACGAGCGGTATGACGGTATGGCCACCGAGGGCAACTACAACAACGACGTGGGCGTTCCCAAGACGCTCTTCCGCTTGAGCGTCATGCACGAGATTGCTGTCATCGAGATGGGCGCAAGCCACCCTGGTGACATCAAGACCCTGGCCGAGACTGCCGAGCCCACCTGTGGCTTGATCACCAACGTGGGCAAGGCCCACCTGCAAGGGTTCGGCTCGCTGGAGGGCGTCATTCGCACCAAGGGCGAACTCTATGACAACCTGGCGACACGCCCTGGCAGTGTCATCTTCATTAACGCCGACAACGACTATCTGATGAACATTTTGCCACCGGGCGTTAAGACGGAGTGCTATACCCGCGACGAGAGCAAGCAAGGTGCCCGCGTGTATGGCCAGATGATTGCCTGTGACCCCTTCTTGCGCTTGAAGTGGCGCAGCGGTGAGAACGATGGCGACTGGCATGAGGTGGCAACCCATCTCATCGGCAGTTACAACCTGGACAATGTGCTGGCAGCCGTCACGGTGGGACTGCACTTTGAAATCACCCCCGAGCAGATCTGCCACGCGCTGGAAAACTATGTGCCGTCCAACAACCGCTCACAGCTCACCGTGACCCATCATAACCGCCTCATCGTGGATGCCTATAACGCCAATCCCACGTCGATGGCCGCTGCACTCGACAACTTCAGCCTCATGGATGTCGCCCCCAAGATGGCCATCCTGGGCGAGATGCGCGAACTGGGAGCCAGTAGCCGCGCGGAGCACGAGCGTGTGGTGGAAAAGTTGAAGAACTGCCCGTTTGACGAAATCTGGCTGGTGGGTGAGGAGTTCAAGGACATCGACTGCCCATACCGCAAGTTCGATGACGTTGAGCAGGTCAAGGCTGCCATCGCCGATTGCCGTCCCCAGGGCTACTACATCCTCATCAAGGGCTCCAACGGCACCCGACTCTATCAACTCCCCGACCTGCTTTAACCTTACCCATAGCAGTAAGGCCGTTAGCCCTGCAAGTGAAGTGTTGCTGGCGGTGTGTTGACTTGAGGGCTGAGGCATTTCCCCCAGCTCACTGCCTTGCGTTTGTCCTTTTTTAAAAAAAGAAAAAGTAGGCGGCTGAGTTTCGGGAATGGTCAAATAAATTTGGCATTCCGCTCAACTTGCACTACCTTTGCACCTTGAATAAATAAAAAAGGAAGAATTATGTCTATAGATCAGATACTGGCTGAGGCTACCGCAATGGCGGTTAAGGAGTTGTATGGCGTGGATTTTCCCGCCGAGAAGATTGTTCCCCAGACGACCAAGAAGGAGTTTGAGGGCAACGAGACAATTGTGGTGTTCCCGTTCCTCAAGGCGTCGCACAAGGCTCCCGACGTGACGGCACAGGAGATCGGTGAGCACATGGTGGCCCACTGTGATGCCGTCGAGAAGTTCAACGTCATCAAGGGCTTCCTGAACATCACCATCAAGCCGTCGTTCTGGACGGGCGTCCTGCAACACGTGGCACAAACCACCGACTATGGCTTCACTCCCGTTACCGACGACAGCCAGCTGGTGATGATCGAGTACTCCTCGCCCAACACCAACAAGCCGCTGCACCTGGGCCACGTCCGCAACAATCTGCTGGGCTACAGCCTCTCCAGGATCATGGAGGCCAACGGCTTCAAGGTGGTCAAGACCAACATCGTCAACGACCGTGGTATCCACATCTGCAAGTCGATGCTCGCATGGCTCAAGTGGGGCGAGGGTGCTACCCCCGAGTCCACAGGCAAGAAGGGAGACCACTTGATAGGCGACTTCTACGTGGCATTTGACAAGCACTACAAGGCTCAGGTCAAGGAACTCGTCGAGCAGGGCATGAGCCAGGAGGAGGCCGAGAAGCAGGCTCCCCTCATCCAGGAGGCGCACGACATGCTGCGTCGCTGGGAGGCTGGCGACCCCGACGTGCGTGCCCTGTGGAAGAAGATGAACGACTGGGTATATGCCGGCTTTGACGAGACCTACCGCCGCATGGGCGTCTCGTTCGATAAGATCTACTACGAGAGCGATACCTATCTCGTGGGTCGCGACACCGTGCTCGAGGGCCTCGACAAGGGCCTGTTCTATCGCAAGGAGGATCAGAGCGTGTGGGCCGACCTTACCGGCGATGGCCTGGACCACAAGCTGTTGCTGCGCAGCGACGGCACCTCGGTCTATATGACCCAGGACATCGGTACAGCACAGCTGCGTTACAAGGACTATCCCATCGACCGCATGATCTATGTGGTGGGCAATGAGCAGAACTATCACTTCCAGGTGCTCTCGCTGTTGCTCGACAAGCTGGGATTCAAGTGGGGCAAGGACCTGGTTCACTTCTCCTATGGCATGGTGGAGCTGCCCAACGGCAAGATGAAGTCTCGCGAGGGCACTGTGGTCGATGCCGATGAACTGATGGACGAAATGGTTGCCACGGCCACTCAGATGGCTGGCGAGCCTGGCCGACTGCAGGGCGTGCCCGACGAAGAGCGTGCCGACGTGCTGCGCATGATTGGCCTGGGTGCCTTGAAGTATTTCATCCTCAAGGTGGATCCCCGCAAGACCATGCTCTTCGACCCCAGCGAGTCGATTGACTTCAACGGCAACACCGGCCCCTTCATCCAGTACACCCATGCCCGCATCAAGTCGGTGCTCAGGAAGAGCGGCGAGGATTACGCGGCAGTGGACATCAGCACTGTGGCCCCCAACGACAAGGAGACCTCACTCATCCAGAAACTGGCCGACTTCACCACGGCCGTTGCCGATGCTGGCCGCAACTACAGTCCCGCACTCATCGCCAACTATGTCTATGACCTGGCCAAGGAATACAACCAGTTCTACCACGACTACAGCATCCTCAAGGAGCAGGACGACAAGGTGCGTGCCTTCCGCCTGCTGCTCAGTGCCACTGTCGCAAGCGTCATCTCTCGCGGCATGTCGCTGCTGGGAATCGAGGTACCCGAGAGGATGTAATGATATCTGAAAATAAAGTATTCTGGATATATCAGTTGGCACGGTTCTTGCTGCTAACATCACAAAACTGAAAACTAACAACCGATAAGTATGAACAACTGGAATGAGAATTATGTGAGCGGCTATGATACCGCTATTCAAGCCGAGAACGAGTTCACGCTGCAGCGTTACGTCTCGGGCGTGATGCGCAAGGTGTATGGCAAGATGACATTGGGACTGCTGGCTACGGCAGTCACGTCCTTCCTGGTACTGTCAAGTCCCGCGTTGCTGAGCATGCTGTTCAGCTCCACGGCAACGATATGGATCATGTTTGCGCTGGAACTGGGCGTGGTCATTTACCTGAGTGCCCGCATCAATAAGTTGAGCACCGGAGTGGCAACGGCATTGTTCTATGCTTACAGCATCTTGAATGGCATCTCCCTGACCCCCATCTTCCTGGCCTATACCGCCACGAGCATCGCGGCAACGTTTGCCATCACGGCAGGCACCTTTGGGGCCATGACCCTGGCAGGCTATTTCACACGGACCGATCTGACCAAGTTTGGATCCTTCTTGTTCATGGCCTTGATCGGGCTGATTATCTGCATGGTTGTGAATCTGTTCCTGAACAGTTCCATGATGTCGTGGTGCATCAGTGTGGCCGGCGTCCTCATCTTTGTCGGTCTCACGGCATGGGACACCCAGGCTATCAAGCGCATGTGTGCTCAGGCCGACTCCTCCACGGTAGGCAAGATCGCCACTATGGGTGCCCTGACACTCTATCTGGACTTCATCAACCTGTTCCTGCACTTGCTGCGCATCCTGGGCAGCCGCAACTGATCAAAGTCCCCAACGACAGTCTTCAACCACGAGACACAATACGTCCCTGGCAACGCACTAGCTGCCAGGGACATTTCTTTCTAATCCCACAAAGCTGTAAAAACTATCTTGCGAGCCACTTGCGAGCAAACTAAAAAATCTCTCTTAGCGGCTTCGCGCCTTAGCGTGAGTGATTGTGTGGCGTCCTGGTGTGAGAAGTGGTCACGGATGTGTGGTGAATCGTGGAAAATGATTATATTTGTGGCGAAATTTACTGTAATAATCAAAATTCAATCACAATGAAACGGATTTATAGTATTGTCATGTTGATGACACTGCCCCTGCTGGCCTTGGGCCAGGGGTGGCCGTCGGGCTATGGTGGCGTGATGCTGCAGGGCTTTTATTGGGATTCCTACAGCGACACCCGCTGGACCAATCTGGAATCGCAGGCCGACGAACTGGCCGAGTTCTTCAACCTGGTGTGGATTCCCCAGAGCGGCTATTGCGGTGGCACGTCGATGGGCTATAACCCCCTGTACTGGTTCAACAACTACAGCAGCTCATTTGGCACCAAGGCGCAGCTGCAGTCGATGATCACCACTTTTAAGGGCAAGGGTATCGGTACCATCGCCGATGTGGTCATCAATCACCGCCAGAACGTGTCCAATTGGGTCGATTTCCCCGCCGAGACCTATAAGGGCGTGACCTATCAGTTGAAGTCGACCGACATCTGCCGTGACGATGATGGCGGGGCGGCACTGAATTGGGCCAGCTCCAACGGCTACTCGCTGAGTGCCAACAACGATACTGGCGAGGACTGGGGCGGCATGCGTGACCTGGACCACTCGAGCACCAATGTGCAGACCAACGTCAAGGCCTATCTCAAGATGCTGCTCGATGACCTGGGCTATGCGGGCTTCCGTTACGACATGACCAAGGGCTATGCCGCGCAGTACACGGGCCAGTACAATGCCTATGCCGCTCCCACCTATTCGGTGGGCGAGTATTGGGACGGTAATGTGAGTGCCCTCAAGGCGTGGGTCGATGGCACCAGGGTGAACGGCGCGGTGCAGAGCGCGGCCTTTGACTTCCCGTTCCGTTATGGCGTGCGTGATGCGGTCAACAACAATCGGTGGACTAGCCTGGCTGGCAAGGGCATGAACATGGATGCCAACTACCGCCGCTATGCAGTCACCTTTGTCGAGAACCACGACACGCAATACCGCAGTGCCAGTGCCCCTCAGGATCCCTTGAACCAGTACATCGAGGCCGCAAATGCCTATCTGCTGGCCATGCCTGGGACGCCCTGTATCTTCCTCAAGCACTGGCAGGATTACAAGGAGAGCATCAAGCAGATGATCTATGCCCGCCAGCTGGCCGGCATCACCAACACCAGCCTGACGGCACAACAGGCCTCCAGCACCACGACCAATACTCATGTGCAGCGAACTACGGGCAACCGTGGTTCCCTCATGGCTGCAATGGGTGGTACCGTGTACACGATCCCGTCTTCCTATGTAGTCGTGCTCAGCGGCAATGGCTACCGCCTGGCACTGAGCCGGACGACCGAGACGGCGTGGGCCAGTGTGCCCAGTGGACAGCATGAGAACCCCTTTGAGGTGGTGCTCACGGCAGTGAGCCAGAACACTGCTGCCCAGCTGGTCTATACCCTCGACGGCACTGAGCCATCAGCCACCAACGGCACCGTTGTTGCCAGTGGCAGCTCGGTCCCCATCCGCAGGAGTGCCACCATCAAGGCTGGTTTGCTCGTTGGGGGGACCGTCACGGGTGTCATCACGCGCCATTACACCGTCGTCAACGAGGACTTTGACCCCTATGAAATCACTGTCTTTCTCAAGGATCCCACGGTCTCGCCCGGCAACTGGCCGCAAGTCGCCTTTTACTGTTGGGACAGCAATGGGCAACAGCAGTGTGGCGGCTGGCCCGGTGAGGTGATCACGGGCACGCGCATGGTGGGCGGTGTCAAGTTCTATTACAGGACATTTACCATCACCGGCTCCAACTACAGCTTGAACTTTGTCTTCAACCAGGGCGGCAGCGCGGCATCCAGCCATCAGACGGTGGACGTGACGGGCGTGCGGCAGACCTCATTCTTTGAGGTGACAACCGCGACCAACAAGCACCGGGTGAGCAATGTCACCGATATCTATCTCCCGTTGCTCAACGGTGATTTTATCCCTGGTGACGTGAACGGTGACGGTGACGTGGGCATCGCCGACGTGACCGACCTGATTGACTACCTGCTGGGCGGAACACCTGCAACCTTTATCATCCAGGCGGCCGATGTCGATCTTGACGGTAACGTTGGCATTGCCGATGTGACCCTGCTCATCGACAGGATCCTCTCGGCGTGAGAGTAAAAATGCTAAAAACTGAGCCACATCGTTGATGACTGGATATTTTTCTGTATTTTTGCAGGTTGAATTCAAGAAAACCAACTAATCATCACGATAATAATGAAGAGTAACTTAGACAAGAAACTGATCGGGTCGCTGTCGCTGGCCGATGTGATCCACTTTGTGATTGCGGTACTGGTGTTTGCCGCCATCTCATGGATTTATTTTTATCCCAATGACGTCAATGGTGATGTCTTGCAGCAGCATGATGTTATGCAAGGTGCTGCTAACAGTCAGGAAACCAGTCAGATGCTCGAGAACACGGGCGAGAAATCATGGTGGACCAATGCACTCTTTGGCGGAATGCCCACCTTCCAGATTTCACCGTCCTACGAGGGTACTACGATGCTGTCGCCTGCCTCGGCACTCTACAGACTCTATTTTCCCACGCCGGTGAGCTGGATCTTCATCCTGATGCTGGGATTCTTCATCCTGATGCTGGCATTCAAGGTCAAGTGGTACTATGCCGTGCTGGGTGCCATCGGATATGCGTTCTCGAGCTACTTCTTTATTCTCATGGGTGCCGGACACATCTGGAAACTGATGGTCCTGGCCTATATCCCGCCCACCATAGCAGGCATCGTGTGGTGCTATCGTGGCAAGTACCTGGGCGGTATGGCTGTCGCAGCATTCTTTGCCGCACTGCAGCTGGCCAGCAACCATGTGCAGATGACCTATTACTCGATGTTCCTGATTGTGGCTCTGGTCATTGCCTATCTGGTCAAGGCCATTATCGACAAGCAGGTGGGCCGCTGGTGCATCGCCACGGCATGTCTGGCGGTTGCCGCATTGCTGGCATTGGCAGCCAACTCGCCCAACCTGTACATGACCTATAAATACTCTCAAGAGACCATGCGTGGCGGTCACAGCGAACTCACACCCAGTGCCGAGGAAGCTGCTACTGCCCAGCCAACGCAGGGAGGACTGGACAAGGACTACATCACCCAGTGGAGCTATGGCAAGGGCGAGACCTTTACCCTGCTCATCCCTAACGTCAAGGGTGGCGCCACCCTCAAGCCTGAGCACGGCGATAATCACATGCTCACGCTGGCCGAGACGTCCAAGGCTCAAAAGATGGCCAACAATGGCGAGATGAATCAGCAGGATGTGCAGATCCTGAGCCAGTTCCCGCAATACTTTGGTGACCAGCCCATGACCAACGGACCAGTCTATGTGGGGGCTCTCATCTGCGCCCTGTTCTTGCTGGGCTGCTTCATCGTCAAGGGGCCTGTCAAGTGGGCGTTGCTCATCGCCACCATCGTCAGCATCCTGCTCTCGTGGGGACACAACATGATGTGGCTCACCGACTTGATGATTGACCACTTCCCGATGTACAATAAGTTCCGCACGGTGGCATCAATACTGGTTATTGCCGAACTGGCCATGCCCATCCTGGCTGTGCTGGGACTGAGGGAACTCTTCAAGGAGCCTGACGGATGGCGCAAGCACAAGGTGGCACTGATGGCTTCCTTTGGCCTGTGCGCACTCATCTGCCTGTTGACGGCCATCTTCCCGGGCATCTTTGGCCACTTCTCGGCTCAGGAGCACGAGCAGCTGGTGGCTACGGGGCAAATCCAGCAATATCCCAGCGTGGATGCTGCTATCGCCGCTGTGCGCGGTGCTCTGGTCAGCGGTGACGCATGGCGTAGCCTGCTGATTATCCTCATTGGATTTGGCATCATCGTGGCCTATCTCAAGGGACGCCTCAGCGAGATGCTTGCCACCCTCATCATTGCAGCAGTCGTCCTGGTGGACATGTATGCTGTCAACAAGCGATACATCAACGCCGACACCTTCACGTCGCGATTTGACCTGCCCGAGCAGCAGTTCGCACCGCGTCCTGTCGATACCCAAATCCTGCAGGACAAGGACATGAACTACCGTGTGATGGATGTGCAGCACTTTGGCGAGGCCATGCCCAGCTATTTCCACAAGACCATCGGTGGCTATCATGCTGCAAAGCTCACGCGCTACAACGACTTGATCAACAATCAGATTGCTAAGAACAACATGGGCGTCCTCAATATGCTCAATGCTCGCTACTTCATTATTGATGACCAGACGGTTCAGCGCAATCCCGAAGCCCTGGGCAACGCTTGGTTTGTCGATTCGCTCACCTATGTGGACAATGCCGATGCCGAGATGGCATTCCTCGACAACTTCAATCCTGCCCACAGTGCAGTCGCCGATGCCAAGTTCCGTCAGCAGTTGGGCGAGGCCAGGGCTGTGCAGCCTGGCGACACGATCTATGAGACGAGCTATGCCCCCAACCACTTGACCTACAAGAGCCACAGTGCCAATGGCGGTCTGGCCGTGTTCAGCGAGATCTATTTCCCCTGGGGATGGAAGGTGAACGTTGACGGCAAGCCCGTTGAGATGGGACGTGTGAACTACGTCCTGCGGGCTCTGCAGCTGCCAGCGGGAGACCACGAGATTGACTTCAAGTTTGCTCCCGACGAGGTGAACAAGACGCAGACGTGGGCACGGGTGGCTGTCATCGCTATCTATATCCTGCTGCTCCTGGCGCTGAATTTTGCATTGTTTGGCTACAAACTGCGCAAGAGCGGTGAACAAGTGACCACCATCGACTAGAGACTTGCCACAACTCAAGAAATACCTCAATGCTTGGAGCCGCTACCATCACAGTAGCGGCTTCGGCATCCATTCGCCCTATGCTTACAGCTTTGTGCGCAACGTGTGGCGGCAGCGCCTGCCCTATTATGCCTATGCTGGCATTCGCCAGCTCATCGGCACCGTTGCGGCGGGTTCCACACGTGGGCAGCGGCGCAAGATGGATCTCATCAGTGAGCGCGAGGCTCGCCTGCTGTTCCGTGTCACCAATTTCTTTAATCCGCGGCGCATCCTGCAGCTGGGTGCGGCAACGGGAATCGAGAGCGTGGCGATGCTGGCGGTGAGTCAAGAGAGCCGCCTGTACCTGTTTGATGAGCATCTTGAGGCTAGGGAACTTGCCCTGCGCGTGCTCCACAGTCAGTGGGATAGGGTAGAGAACTACCATGACATCACGGTGGCTGCCAGTGAATTTCTGGAGGAGCCTGTTGCCAGTGGGACGCACAGGCTGGCACTCGTCAACACGCCCGTCGATGATGCTGTGATACAAGGTTTGCTGGACGCCCGGTGCATCGTGTGCATGCGCAACCTGCACCGCGATGGGGCGATGAGGGCACTCTATGATGCCTCTTGCCGATATATGCCTGCGGGACAGACCTATACCAACGACAAGATCGCCATCCTCAATCCCAATCCCAAACTCCAGCGCGAGGATTTCCTGCTGTGGTTGTAACAGCATGGCTTGTACACAATTCAAGTTTATAAAGTAGCTGTGCCACTTTATAAACTTGAATACACAACAATAAAACAACGCCCTGAACCTTGATGCGGCCAGGGCGTTGTTTTTAGTGTTTATAGCTCAGATTACTTCTTCTGGGCAGGGATGGTGATGTTGGGACGAGCGGGCTTGGGGCTGTCGTCAACACCCAGGGTCTCGATGTCAAAAATCAGGGTCTCGTTGGGCTCAATGCCGCGGTTGCCCTCGGGGCCGTAAGCCAGCTCACCGGGGATGACAACGGTTACCTTGCTGCCGGGCTTCATGAGCTGAATCATCTCGGAGAAGCCGGGGATGACTTGCTTCAGGTTGAAGGGAACGGGGTTGTCACCGCTCTTGTCAAACTCGCTGCCATCCAGGTGACGGCCAACGTAGTTCACCTTAACCACGTCGCTGTCGCTGAAGTTCTTGCCCTCACCAGCTGCCAGCACCTTGTAGGCGATACCGCTCTTGGTAAAGGTATAGTTCTTGTCGCTCTTGAGCTTGCTCATGTATTCCTCGCCTTTCTTCTTGTTGGCGATAGCCTTGGGAGACTGCTCCATGGTCTTCTTCAACAGGGGCTCGATCTTGCCCTGCATGGCCATCATGTCCTCCTGGCTGGCGGGAGTGGTCTTCATCAGGCCTTCACGCAGGTGCTTCATGAACAGGCTCTTGTTCATGGGCATGCCGCACTGCTGCTCGATGCCCTGATAGAGCTGAGCAATCTGCATTCCCAGCTGCAGACCGGCCATGAAATTCTTGCTGGTGTCGGCGTTGGCGATGTACTCGATGCCCTTCAGGGCCTTCTCCATGTTGATGGTCGAGTCCATGCCGCGCAGCTGCTGGCCCATACCGGCGCCATACAGGTCACCAAATGCCATACTCAGGGAGTCCATCGACTCACTGCTACCGCTAGCACCCTTGCTGTTGCAGCCAACAAAACCTACGGTCAACAGACCGGCAGCTGCAATTGCTAAAATCTTCTTCATAATAATAAAACTAGTTTTTTAATGAATTGAATGTTGTTATAAAAATGTTTTAATCTTTCTTCTTAACTTTGATCAGCTCCACGTCAAAGATGAGCGTCGAGTTGGGCAGGATATTGCGTGTGCCCTTGGAGCCATAGGCCAGCTCGCTGGGGATGAAAAGGCGGTACTTGGAACCCTCGCTCATCAGTTGCAGACCCTCGGTCCAGCCTGCAATCACTTGATCCAGGGCAAATGAGGCGGGCTCGCCGCGCTTCACGCTGCTGTCAAACACCGTGCCGTCAAGCAGCTTGCCGGTATAGTGGACGGTTACGGTGTCGGTGGGGCCGGGCTTGGCTCCGGTGCCTTCTTTGAGCACCATGTACTGCAGGCCGCTGGTGGTTTGAACAACGCTATCGTTCTGGGCGTTCTGCTCCATGAATTCGCGGCCCAGGGTCTTGTTGTCCTTGATCTGCTGGCCGTAGTCGGGAACCACCTCCTGGGTGGACTCGCTGCTCTGGCTGCTGTTGTTACAACTGGTCGCGCCTGACAGGAGCAGGGCTGCCATCGACAGGGCTATGATTTTCTTCATTGTCGGTTAGTTGGAATTGAATAGTGATGAGTGTTGTTTGGTTATTTCTTCTCAACCTTGATCAACTGTACGTCAAAGATGAGCGTCGAGTTGGGCTGGATGGGACCTGTGCCATGGGGGCCATAGGCCAGGTTGCTAGGAATGAACAGGCGATAGGCGGCACCCTCGCGCATTAATTGCAGACCCTCTACCCAGCCGGGAATCACCTGGCCGACAGCAAATGTGGCGGGCTCGCCGCGCTCCACGCTGCTGTCAAACACTGTGCCGTCAATCAGCTTGCCGGTATAGTGAACGGTAACCACGTCGTTGGGACCAGGCTGCAGGCCGTCACCCTCTTTCACGACTTGGTATTGCAGGCCGCTGGCGGTGACTTTCACGCCCTCGACTTCCTTGTTTTTCTCCAGATACTCGCGACCCAGGCGCTCGTTTTGCTCGGCACCCTGCTTCTCAAGATTGGTGAAATACTCGGTAACAATCTGCTTGGCCTCGTCAAAGGTCATCTTTTGTTCTGCTCCCTCAAAAATGGCTCTCAAGCCATCTGCAAAGTCGTTGATATCCAGTTTCTTGATGCCCGAGCCGATGAAGTTTCCACCCATGCTCAAGCCTAATGCATAACTCAGTTTGTCCATTGAAAGATAGTTCTATTTTTGTAAAAAACGGTGCAAAGATAGTGATTATGTGTGATTGGGTGTGCTTTTTTAGAGAAATTTTACTATTTTTGCTATCACATTATATGAAAAATATCCGATAAACCAAGTTAATAAACCGATGACTATGAGCAACAAGAAGAAATTAGTGATTTCGTCGGGCGCAGGTATCAGCGCCGAGAGCGGCATCAAGACCTTTCGTGATGCCGACGGCTTGTGGGAGAATTATCCCGTGATGGACGTGGCAAGCCATGAGGGTTTCCTGCGCGACCCTGCACTCATCCATCAGTTCTATAACATGTTGCGGCGCAAGTTGCAGGATGCTAAGCCTAATGCGGCCCATACGGGTCTTGTGGAACTTGAAAAGGATTTTGATGTGCGTGTCATCACCCAGAATGTGGATGACCTGCACGAGCGTGCTGGCAGTAGCAGTGTGCTGCACCTGCATGGCGAGTTGATGAAGGTGCGCTCACTGCGCCATGAGGAGCGCGAGTATCTCTTGCCCTGCGACCAGCTCACCGATAAGGGACTCGAGACCAGCGTGGACACGCTGGACCCCTATGGTGACCATGTGCGCCCGCACATCGTGTTCTTTGGCGAGGCGGTGCCCAACATGGAGGCTGCCGCCCAGCTGGCGCATGATGCCGACATCTTTGTTGTCATCGGCACGTCACTGGTGGTTTATCCTGCCGCAGCGCTCATCCAGTATGTCAAGCGAGGGGTGCCCATCTACTACATCGACCCCAAACCTGCCGCAGTGCCCGACTGGGTAACCGTCATCCCCAAGCCCGCAACGCAAGGTGTGGCCGAACTCATCGACATCCTGCGCCGCTAGCGCCTGCGCCAAGATGAGTTGGAGTCAATCCGCAAAATAAATCAAGTTCCTGAAGTGTTTAAAGCTTCAGGAACTTGATTTATTCAGGTGAGTTGTTCTCGTTTGCTTGACGAGATCACTAGCTCTTACTTGTTGATACCGAACTTGATGCGCAGCTTGTCGATCATGTCCTTGGTCATCGCATCCAGGTCATACTCGGGCTTCCAGTCCCACTCCATGCGGGCGCAGGTGTCGTCCAGCTTGTTGGGCCAGCTGTCGGCAATGCTCTGGCGCAGCGGGTCAACCTGATACTCCATCTCAAACTCGGGGATGTATTCCTTGATCTTGTGGTAGATGCACTCGGGATCGAAACTCATCGACGCAATGTTGAACGAGTTGCGGTGCTCCAGGCGAGTCGGGTCGGCTTCCATGATCTCGATGGCGGCGCGCAGGGCGTCGGGCATGTACATCATGTCCATCAACGTGCCGGCTGCAATGGGGCAGATGAATTTCTTGCCCTGGACGGCGCTGTAATAGATGTCCACGGCATAGTCGGTGGTGCCGCCACCAGGAGGAGTCACATAGCTGATCAGGCCGGGGAAGCGCACCGAGCGGGTGTCCACGCCAAACTTGAGGGCGTAGTAGTTACTCAACAACTCGCCGGTGACCTTGGTCACACCGTACATCGTGCGCGGCTGCTGGATGGTGTCCTGGGGAGTGCCGTCCTTGGGCGCATTGGGACCGAAGGAGCCGATGCTGCTAGGGGTGAAGACAGCGCATTTCTTCTCACGCGAAACCTCAAGCACGTTCATCAGACCATCGATGCCGATGTGCCATGCCAGCTGAGGCTTGTTCTCGGCAACAGCGCTGAGCAGGGCTGCCAGATTGTAGATCGTGTCGATGTTGTACTTGTCAACCACTTCGCCAATCTGCTTGGCGTTGGTGATGTCAACAATCTCGGCGGGACCACTCTCGAGCAGTTCGCCTTTGGGCTCGGCACCAGGAATGTAACCGGCCACCACGTTACCCGTGTAGATTCCTCTCAACTTCATTGTCAGCTCGGAACCGATTTGGCCCGTCGAGCCGATGATCAGGATATTTTTCATTGCAGTATTTGTATTAAATGATGTTCAGGTCTATGTTTTCTATTGATGGCACAAAAATACACCAATTCTTGATACTGTGCAATAATGGTGGGAATAATTTTTTTCTGGTTGACTACGCGGCGACCATTGGCAACGGTGCGATAATGGGCTCTCGCATCTTGAAACTTGCGCCCATCGTGCATGGCATGTGAGAGAAATGTTGTACCTTTGTGCGTGTGATGATGACATTTCGTTACATATTTATTGTCGTGACTGCAATGGTGACACTATCGGCGTGGGGCAATGACGTCTTGCCCGACACGGTCGCCACGGCCGACACGACCGTGCGTCTCAACAGGTTCCAGCAGTTCAAGGAGCAGATCATGCAGCGCATTCAGGACAAGATGAATGAGCCGTGGGATACCATTCGTGATGGCACCTACTGGTGGCGGGCCATGAAGCATGGCAAGGTGGACTTGACGGGGAAGACGATTCACTATCCCAGGTTCCTGCGCTTTGCCTGGAAAACCTATAAGTGGGGAGACAAGGCGTTCAACAGCTATGACTCGGCCTTTGTCGTCGGTACGGGCAAGAACTGGAAACTGATGCTCAAGTCCATGAACTGGGTTGACACCTACTCGGGAGAACCGGTGCCCAATTCACACATTTTTATGCACAGTAACCTCACCTCCAACATTGGTGTGCAGTTGTCGTTCATGGCGGTGAGCGTGGGATTCACTATGGGCGTGACCGACCTGATTCATGGCAAGGGCAAGTCCAAGAAGCTGGACTTCTCATTTACCTGTGCCCGATTTGCCGCCGATGCCTATTATATGGAGAATGTGGGTACTACCACGATGTACTACAGGCACAAGACCGATGAGCAGAAATACAAGGGCTCCATTCACGGCTTCAGCGGCTTGAAGCGTATGTCCTATGGCCTGGATGTATACTATTTCTTCAACAACCGACGCTATGCGCAGGCCGCTGCTTATTGTTACTCCAAGTATCAGCGGCGCAGTGCCGGCTCATGGATCGCTGGCATCAATCTGCAGCACCGCGACATGAAATTCAATGTCGACGAGTTCCCTCAGGTCGTGCGCCAGCAGATACCCGATGGCGTCCTGATGCCTCGATTCCTGTACAATGACTACTGTCTGATGGTGGGGTATGGCTACAACTGGGTCCTCAGCAAGAGCTGGCTGCTGAATGTCACCCTAGCCCCCTATGCGGGCTATCGGCACGTCATTGCCACGCAGCACCAGGATCGAGCCAGCTCGTTCTCCATCAATATGCGGGCGCGTATGGGCGCGGCCTATAACCACAAGAAGTATTTTGTGGGCCTGATGGGCTATGCCGACATTCACCGCTACCGCACCTCAGACTACTATTTTGTGGGGTCTATCCTCGACTTTACAGCTCTGGTAGGCATCCGCTTTTGAGGTCTGATTGATGAAGTGTGGTGACGAAAAAACGGCTTTCCCTAGCCGAAATAAGGTTAGATTTTTAGGTGTAATCAATCTTGTTAATGTTTTGGCTGACAATGGTATATTTTTATTTATGATTTAGATTTTTTATTAGAAGTTGGCGGTAGTTGCACATTAATTACTACCTTTGTGAAAAACATTTAACCAAAACCATTTGACAATGAAACGTCTGTTATTAACTATTTCCATCTTCTTGACCGTATCAGTGCTCGTTCAGGCTGCGATTTACGAACCTGCATTGACGAGTGACAGCGAGGTGTGTGTGTTCTTTGAGGCCGATGGCACGGTGACCGATGCCCCAAGGGTTTGGGCTTGGGAAGGGAATACCGATGGCCGCACCTATGTGGGTGCGGCGTGGCCGGGTCCTGCCATGACCTATATGGGCGATACCCAGGCCGGAAACAAAGTCTACAAGTGGACCTATACTGGCTCGCTGGCAACTCCAACGGGGCTTATTTTCACCTGGAACAATGAGAGCGGGCGTGTGGATGGCACGTTTACCAATCATGGCTATTATGTGATGGGACGGCTGAGCAAGGTCATCGGGGCTGGACCCAGCTCCTTTGTGCCCAACCAGAACGTGATCTACCAGCTTGACCTGTATAATTTCACCAGTGAGGGTACCCTTGCTGCTGCCCAGCAGCGGCTGGACTATCTCAAGGACTTGGGCATTGACGTCATCTGGCTCATGCCCATCCATCCGCGCGGCAAGCAGGGACGCATCGGCACGCTGGGCAGCCCCTATGCGCCGCGTGATTATCATGCTGTGAACAGCGACTTTGGCACGCTCGCCGATTTGCAGGCGTTTGTAGCCGCTGCCCACCAGCGCGGCATGCAGGTGTGGCTCGACTGGGTCGCCAACCACACGGCCAAGGACAACGTGTGGATCACGCAGCATCGTGAATACTATAACTCCACGCTCACTAGCCCCAACGGCTATGGCGACGTCTATCAGTTGGACTACGGCAAGGAGGCCACTCAACTGGCCATGATCGAGGCCATGCAGTACTGGGTGGAACAGGCCGACATCGATGGATTCCGCTGCGACTACATCAGCAGCAACACGATTCCCACGAGTTTCTGGACACGCGCCATCAAGGCGTTGAAGGAGTTCAAGCCCGGCAAGACCATTACCATGCTGGGTGAGGGCGACATGGCAAACAGCGTGCAGCGACTGCTCGTGTGCGGATGGGATTATGACTACGCCTGGGGTTTCCAGAGCGCTCTGGTCAACAACAAGACCAATCCCGCTGGCGTGCTCTCTCAGTGCCGCAACCTGGTGGGCGACCTGCGCTTCACCGACATGAGCCGCATGGTCTATCTCACCAACCATGACCAGAACTATAATAGCTCGATGAACACCCAGTATGGCAACAATGTCTATGCCTTCACGGTGCTGACGTTCACCCTCTACGGCATGCCGCTGCTTTACAATGGTCAGGAAACGGGCTACTTGCTCTCGCGCAAGCTCGATTACTTCAACCGCACGCCCATCAACTGGAACAGCGTGGACAGCAAGATGCTCAACACCGTCAAGGCGTTGACGGCACTCAAGCACAGTTGTGATGCCCTCATCGACAATGGTGACAGGGCCAGCGAGGTGACTTTCCTGACCACGGGCAACAGTAATGTGCTGGCCTATACCCGTCACCACAACGACCAGACGGCACTCGTTGTGCTCAACCTGGGGACCAGCACGGTCAATACCGTGGTGACTGGCCTCGAGGCAGGTCAATGGCAACTGGCCATTGATGTCAACGACATTGCCAGCGGATTGACAGCAACTCCGGTGACCCTGTCATCGACCCAAAGCTTCAGCATGCCAGCTGGGGGATACAAGGTCTATATCAAGGGTTCACCTCGGCCTGATTTCCTCGTGGGCGACGTGAACGGTGACGGTAGCGTGAACATTACTGATGTATCATCGTTGATCGACCTGATTATCATGGGCAAGATTGAGGGTGAGGATGAGTTTGCACGGGCCGATGTCAATCAGGATGGAGGCGTCAATATCTCGGACATCACGGCTGTGATTGACATTATTTTGAGATAGACTCTAATGTAAGACAGTGGCAATGGTCTTGAATAATATGGTCAAAACGTTGAGCATGAGGTGCCTGGTAGCACTTGTTATTGCCCTTGTCCCTGTCTGTAAGGCTTGGTCCGCAACACCCGGGGCACAATTCGAGCGTCTGGATAGTCTGATAGCTGCACAGGCCAGCCTCGTCGAGGCCAGGGAGCGCAGCCTGGCCGACATGAAGGGCCAACTGGCGCGGGTGAGTGCGCCGCAACAGCGATACGACTTGCTCAATGCTCTCTATGAGCAGTATGCGGCTTTTCAGTATGATTCGGCCTATTCCTGTGTGGATCAGTGTATACGTCTTGCACAGTCGATGGGGGATACCCAGCTGCTGAACGACGCCCGGCTCAACCTGGCGCACATCCTGTCCACTGCATGCCTGATGGAGAAAGCGCAGCTCACGCTCAACCAGATTGACCTCGCTAGCTTGACGCCCGGCCAGCTGCTGCGTTACCGTCGCACCCAGACCGACCTGTTCATCTACCAAGCCGAGTACTTCCAGGGGACGAAGTATGCTGCGGGCTACGTCAATCAACTGATTGAACTGCGACGGGGCATCACTCTGCTTGATGTGCCGCGTGATAATGTGGACTACCTGCTCACCGTGGCCGAGACACGGGCCGATGAGCGGCGTTATCAAGATGCCATTGCACTGCTCGACAGCTTGAAGCGTGATTATCACAGTGGTGATCGCTTGTTCTCTATCATCACGAGTATGATGTCTTTCTACTACTCGCAGATGGGTGACAAGGAGGCCCAGATGCGCTACCTCATTCTGAGCGCCGAGAGTGACCTGGAGGGCTGCATCCGGGAGAACACTTCGCTCAGGACAATCGCCGACCGACTCTTTGACGAGGGGGACATTGACAGGGCTTACCGTTACATGCGCGTGGCGGTTGACGATGCCAACTTCTATGGTACACGATTGCGCAACATTCAAGCTTCTCGCATCGTCCCCAAGATCTTGAATGCCTATCAGACCAAGCAAGAGCGCAACCACCGCAGCATGATGTGGCTCCTGGCGGCCATCTCGGTCATTGCGCTGCTGCTGGTGGGGGGCGTCATCGCCATTTATCAGCTGCTCAAGCGTTACCGGCACTTGAATGACTTGAAAAAGGCCATTAACGAGCAACTCCGTCAGGTCAATACCCAGCTGGAAGACACCGTTGGGCAGCTTCACCACAGCAACGGACTCTTGCGCGAGCGCGAGAAACTCAAGGAGGAGTACATCGCTCGATTCCTGACGCTCTCCAGCCGCTTCATCGACCGCGGCGAGGAACAGCGCAAGGCTCTTTACAGGCTCTATCGCGACCGCAAGGGCGATGACCTGGCCAGGGAACTCAAGAGTACCCACTTTGGCAACGAGAATGCGCAACTCTTCTATGAGAACTTTGACAATGCGTTTCTCAATATCTACCCGACGTTTGTCGATGAGGTGAACAAGCTCCTCAGGGATGATGGCAAGATCGAGGTCAAGCCCGGCAAGCGCCTCACCACCGAGGCGCGTGTCCTGGCTCTCATTCGCATCGGCATTACCGACAACCAGAGCATTGCGGGCATCCTGCGGGCAAGCTTGACGACCATCTACACCTATCGTTCCAAGCTCAAGGCTCGGGCCATCGACAAGGACAACTTCGAGGCCAGTGTCAAAACCCTCGACTGCTAGTCTCGTGCTCGGCTCCATTGTTATAGTCAGGTTTCATGATGAATCTGACGGCAATAGTGGTGTGAAGTTGGCTCTCCTGTCTTATAATCTTGTTAGATTTTTGCTTGATGGATATATATCGATATATCTGTAAATCAATCTGTTATTTTTGAATCAAAGTTTGATTTTTGTTAGGAGCCCTTTTGAGGATGAGTGGTCCATTGTAAATTTGCATTGCTTAACTCGATTTAATAATATAGTTTAAGTGACTACATTATTATTATTCTAGTGTTTTGTTTTTTATAAAAACGGGTGGCTTTGCGTGTCATTATTCGCCCAATAGTTTATCGATACGCCCATACCCAACATATCCAACTTGAAATCATTATATATATATTTTTTTAAAACAGTTTTTAGCAATGAAGAAATGTAAAACAGGATTGTTGCAACGCACACTGCTGGTGTGTGCTGCACTGATGCTTGCCCTGGGCCTGCAGGCGCAAACCTTGACGGTCACCGGTCACATCGTGGATGAGACCGGCGAGGACTTGATTGGTGCCAGCGTTGCCGTCAAGGGCACATCCAACGGTAGTGTTACCGACTTTGATGGGCGATTCTCTATCGAGAATGCTCCAAGCAATGGAACCCTGGTCATCTCTTACATCGGTTTTGAGACCCAGGAAGTGGCCATCAATGGCCAGAATCACTTTGAGATCACTCTTGCCGAGGAACGATCGCAGCTCAACGAGGTTGTGGTAGTGGGCTACGGATCGCTGGCCAAGAAGGAAATCTCGAGTTCGGTAGTCCAAATCGACAAGAAGCAGTTCAACCAGGGCGTTGCCAGTGACCCGCTGGCACTGGTGGCAGGAAAGGTGGCCGGACTCAACGTGAGCACCAGTGCCGCTGCCAACCCTAACTCGATGACCGATTACCAGATTCGTGGTGCAGGTTCTCTCACGGCTTCCAACGGACCGCTCATCGTCATCGATGGTATCGCTGGTGGTGACCTGCGCAATATCGCTACCCAGGATGTCGAGAGCATCACTGTGCTCAAGGATGCCGGCTCGGCCGCCATCTACGGTACACGCGGTGCCAATGGTGTCATCCTGGTGACCACCAAGAAGGGGGCTGGCGCTCCTGGCGTGACCACGGTGACCTACGACAGCTACATCGCCGGTAACTTTGCCAAGCCTAAGCCTCGCATCCTCACCACCGAGGAGTTCCGTCGCTCGCGTCGTGGCCAGGACTATGGTGGTGACACCAACTGGTGGGACGAGATTACACGCCCCGTGAGCTACAACTTGAACCAGTACCTCTCCATCGACAGCTCGACCAAGAATGGCTACTTTGGGGCATCGGTCAATTACAAGCGTGGCAACGGTCTCGACATCGTTTCGGGACGTGAGGAATATGGTGCCCGATTTGTCGGCGAGCAGCGTGTGCTGGACAACTTCTTGCAGTTCAACGCTTCGCTCTCGGGACGCAAGGTGCATGAGAAATGGGGTAATGACGGCCTCTTTGACACGGCACTGACGATGAATCCCACCATCCCTGTGTTCAACGAGGATGGTACCTATTATCAGCCCAACAGCCCCACCGACATCCACAACCCGGTGAACGACCTGAAGAATAATGTGAGCAACGGTGATCGCATCTACCTGCTGGGTAATGGCGATGTCAAGGTCAACTTGATTCAGACCGACCATCACTACCTGAATACCTCGCTGAGCTATGCGTTGCAGTACAATGACCTGAAGTCCAACTTCTATACCCCCAGTACCTCGAGCGAGAGTTACTGGAACGGCTATGCAGGCCGTGCCAACATCAACTACCAGAAGTGGTGGACCAACCGCCTGGAGTGGCTCGGCAACTATACGCTCACGCTCGATGACCACCAGCTCAAGGCTGTGCTGGGCTACTCGTGGGAGCGCACGCGCTGGGAACAGAGCGGCAACGAGAACATGGGATTTGTGTATGACAGCATGAACTACCATGGTATTGCCAACGGTACCTATCTGCGTGACGGCAAGGCTAACATGTGGGCAGGTTCGTCCGAATCAACCCTCATCGGCTTCTTTGGACGACTGAACTATAACTACCGTGACATGCTGTTTGCATCGGCGTCGATGCGGCGCGAGGGCAGCACCAAGTTTGGTGCCAACAAGAAGTGGGGTAGCTTCCCGTCGGTTTCACTGGCATGGGAGATCACACGCACTCCATTTGCCGAGGGGCTTTCTCGCACGTTCCAGAGCCTGAAGCCTCGCATCTCCTATGGTGTGACGGGACGCAGCGACTTCAATGCTTACCAGTCTCTCTCGACCTACAGTGGATATGGCGCTTACTATATCGATGGCGAGTGGATCAACGGTTATGCACCGTCGGTCAACGCCAATCCTGACCTGGCATGGGAGAAATCGACGGCCTTCAACGTGGGCGTGGACTTCGTGGCTCTCGACAGCCGCCTGCGTGGTAGCGTCGAGTACTACGACCGCCGCAGCCAGGACCTGCTCTACAACTACACCGCCCCGCAGCCCCCGTTCATCTACAACTCGATTCTCGTGAACGTGGGTACTACCAAGAATACCGGTGTCGAGGTCGTGCTCGACTATGACGTGCTCACCAGCACGGCTGTCAAGTGGACCACGGGCATCAACTGGAGCATGGGCAAGACCAAGCTCACCAAGCTCTCGAGCGACGTCTATCAGATGAGCTATCTGGACCTCTACCGCAAGCCTGGCGTGGGAACAAGTGAGTACTTCTTCCGCGTCGAGGAGGGTGGCACCATCGGACAGTACTATGGATTTGAACATGCCGGCATCGACGAGGAGGGACTGCTCCTCGTGCTCGATAACGAGGGCAATGCGGTGCCAGCAGCACAGGCCGACCCTGCATGGAAGCGCAACATCGGCAACGGTGCCCCCAAGCATTTCCTCTCGTGGACCAACTCGTTCACCTGGCGCAATTGGGACTTGAGCACCCTGATGCGTGGTGCCTTTGGCTACAAGATCTTCAACATGCGCCGCTATGGCATGGGCCTCAAGGGATGCGGCACCGACAATGTGCTGGCCAGCGCTTACACCGACTATGCCGACGTGAACACGGGCGGCAGTATCGTGTCTAGCTACTTCCTGGAGAACGGTAACTACTTCAAGCTCGACAATGTGACGCTGGGTTACACCTTCACGCCACACAAGCGCAACCTGCTCGAGAGCCTGCGCGTTTATCTGTCGGCCAAGAATCTGTTCACCCTCACCAGCTACAAGGGTAACGACCCCTCGATTGTGACCTCTACCGGCATCACCCCGGGTATTGACACCAACAGTGCCTATCCCCAGGCCTTCCAGTTCACGCTGGGTGTGACCGTGCGTTTCCACTAATCATTAAATAGAGAAATGACTATGAAAGATTTTAAATATATCATTATAGCAATAGCAGTGAGTGTGTTGGGCCTGGCATCGTGTACCGACCTGGACGAGAAGGTCAATGACCGCATCGACGCCACTGTGTATTATCAGAACGAAGCCAGCGTCAAGGGTGCTGTGGCAGCTATCTACAACCAGACGTCATCGACCCTGGCTGGCGAGAATTTCTTCCACCTGAGCGAGTATCCTGCCGACCAGCTCACCTGGCGTGTGTGGAACGGTGGACAGTGGGGATGGGACGAGGCCATGAAGACGGTCCTCTCGTGGCACAACTGGAACAGTGAGTCCACCATCATCCAGAATGCTTGGTCGGGCGCATGGACGGCCGTTGGACTGGCCAACTTGCTGCTCAATGACCTGGAAGGGCTCAATGCCGCCGACCTGGGCATGAGCCAGGAGAAGCTCAACCAGTATGTGGCCGAGGTGCGCACCATCCGCGCCTGGAACTACTACTGCCTGTTCGAGCTGTGGGGTGGCGCTCTGCCGCTCAACATCAAGTCGGGCAGTGAGGTGCCTGGTACCGCCGACGCCGATTGGGACACCTCTTGCCGCAAGATATTTGATTTCATCGCTCAAGAGCTGGACGAGACGGTGGAACAGCTGGCTCGTGAGGACGGCACCCGCAGCACGGTCAACCGCGCCAACCAGGCCATGAACCGCTTGTTAAAGGCTCGCCTCCTCTTGAATGCCGAGGTGTTTATTGGCGAGGCTCACTATGACGAGTGCGAGGCACTCTCCAAGCAGATCATCAACGGAGACTTTGGCTCCTATCGCTTGGCCGATAACTACCGTGACCTGTACAGCATCGGCAAGGTGAAGTGCCCCGAGGTAATCTTTGCCCTCGCTGCCGAGGATGGCCAGGGCGCAGCCAACGCCATCAGCAATGTGCGCACCATGGTGGGCATGTGGTATGGCTATGCCGATTACTTTGGACAGTCCTATGACGGCATTGGTGCCTGGAATTGCGTGTGCCTCGTGCCCAGCTATGACAACTCGGGCACTGTGCTGCCTACGGGTGGCAGTGAGGGTGCCAAGTGCTTCCTGGATGCTCCCTACAACGACAAGCTGGGCGCCCCCTACGAGCGCTTTGACGATCGCGACATCCGCAAGCAGAATTATACCTATAATGTGACGACGCGCACCCACGGACCGGGCATGTTCCTCAAGGGTGTGATGCGGGCCAACTTTGGTACGGGCGATGTGCTCAAGGCCGATGCTGACCGCGACGGACAGGACCTGGTCTATGTCGATCAGGTGGGTACATTCTTGAACCAGGGCCGTAACCTCGAGACGGTGATGAGCCCGCGATGGGGTGAGACCAACTCGGGTGTGCGTCTGGTGAAGTATCCGCTCTATCCCACCGACGATGCCGGTGGTTTCAAGTCGATTGACGACGTGCAGTTCCGTCTGGCCGAGGCCTATTACAACGTGGCCGAGTGTGAGATGCGCAAGGGCAACAGTGGCGAGGCTCGCAACTATGTGGACGCTGTGCGTCAGCGCTACTTTACGGCCGCTAACCGTGCCAGTGCTCTCTCGATTCCGGGACCGGGCTTCACCAGCTTTGACATGGACTGGATGCTCAGTGAGTGGGGCAAGGAGTACCTGGGCGAGGGCAATCGCCGTCGCACCGACCTGCGCCGCTTCAACAAGTTCACACAGGGCACATGGTGGTTCTGGGGACGTGCTACCGAGCCGGGCATTGATCTGCCCAGCAAGCGCAGCTCCAAGTTTGAGTGGTATCCGCTGCCGCAATCGGCACTGTCGGTTAACCCGGGTCTCATCCAGAATCCCAATTATTAATCGTGTAATTCACAACATAATGACAACGATATGAAAACAAGGAATATATTTAGCGTGATGGTGGCGATGCTGGCAGCCATGACCGTGATGACGGGCTGCTCTAGCGACGAGGACATCATCTTTGACCACGAGAGACAGCAGTTTGAGACGCGGGCCGACCGCATCCTGCTGGAGTTCATCGCCCCCTATGGCACGGCAGTGGATGAGGAAATCTACATCATGGGTGCCTTCAATGGCGACAGCGCGTCGATGGGCAAGCCGGAGTGGAAACTCATGAAAGCGCCTGGAAGTGACATCAAGTGGGGCATCTATCTGGATCCTGCCACCTTTGTCACCGGCAAGACCCTGGCCGATGGCTTCCGCTTCTACAGCACCTCGCAGGGGAGCGAATTTACCGTCAAGGGGGAGCTGGCCTGCCACACCGACAACCCGGCGGTGGGAACCTTCACCAATGTGTGGGGAGAACGCTGGGAAAGCTATTACTGGAGTGGCGATGCTCCCGAGGTTGAGCACGATGGATATGTGGTCTATGTGCTTGACGAGACGGGTTGGGCTAACTTGAACCTCTACATGTGGGGCGACGTGAACAACCTGAATGGCGGATGGCCGGGTATGGCACCCACGGGCAAGCAGAAGATAGGCGGCACCGAGTACACCTACTTTGACATGGGCGCTGCCAACACGGGCCTGAATGAGAACCTCATCTTTAATAATGGTGAGGGAAGCCAGCTGGCGGACTTCAACTTCACCATCGACTGCGACATCTACTTGCACGTTACCGCAAGTGGTGTCGAGGAGATGGGCGAGCCGGTGACTGTGCAGCATGATGGATTTGCCGTGTTCATCGTCAACAAGACGGGTTGGGACGACATCGCGCTCTACATGTGGGGCGACGTGAACAACTTGAACGGCGGGTGGCCTGGCATGGCTGCCACTGGCGAGCAGACCATCAAGGGTGTGACCTACACCTACTTTGACATGGGTGCTGCCAACACGGGCTTGAACGAGAACCTCATCTTCAACAACGCTGGTGGTGGCACTCAACTGGCCGACTATGCTTACACCATCGACCATGACGTCTATCTGGAGGTGACGGCTAGTGGAGTGACCGAGATTGACCCCAACACCTATACCGGCGGCGGTGACACGCCCGAACCCGTAACTGGCGAGACCGAGCACCTCATTTTCAATAACAATGGAGGTGGTTCGCAGACGCCCGACTATGACGTGGTGCTGGATCGTGACTATTACCTCACGGTGACGGCCAGTGGCGTGTCTCCAAGGTGAAACCTGACTCTTTTCCTTCAAGGCGGGATCCTCGTTACCTGCTTCTATGGGTTCTGCCTTGATTGACTTGAATGGGAGGTATTTTTACGCACTGGTACCTCCCATTTCAATCAGCAAGCTGCAAGTTGATGGACTTGCAAGTGCTGCGTTTAGCAAAAAAGCACTATATTTGCGTTCGTAAATCAAGAATTAACAAATGCAACATTTCAATGACATGAAGAGATCTTTCTTTTTAGCCTTGATGTGCTTGAGCATCGGCGTGATGGCATGGGCTGGAGACGTGAAGCTGTCCTCGCCTGGCGGGACCTTGACGGTCACCGTCGGTGTCGATGGTGGGCGTGCCTGGTACCAGGTGGCTAGGGGCAGTGAATCGGTCATCGGTCGTTCACTATTGGGACTGACGCTCAAGGATGGCGACTTCAACAGTGGCTTCAAGATGGGCAAGGTGACCCGTTCAAGCCTGGACGAGACCTGGAGCCAGCCCTGGGGCGAGGATGCACTGGTGCGCAACCATTACAATGAGATGAGAGTGCCATTGCGTGAGAAGGGTGGCATGAAACGGCAGTTATGGGTCGTGTTCCGTGCCTTTGATGATGGCATTGCTTTCCGCTACGAGTTCCCTCGCCAGCGGGGATTGCAGGATTTTGTCATCATCGACGAGGCCACGCAGTTTGCCCTGCCTGGCGATGCCATGGCCTGGTCGATTCCTGCATTGACGCCCTATTATGAGGGTGTTTATACCCGCGATCCAGTGAGCCGCAAGGGCAACATGGCGGGGCCTGTCGCACTCGAGGTCAATCCGTCGCTCTACATGGCCATCATGGAGGCCAATCTCACCGACTACTCGACCATGAACCTCTCTCACGACGGCATCGTGCTCAAGGTTGATCTGGTGCCCTGGACGAATGGTGACCGCGTGAGGGTGGGGGATACACGCGTGTCGCCCTGGAGAGCCATCATCATCGGGCGCAAGCCTGCCGACATCCTGCTCTCACGCATGCCCCTGAACCTCAACGAGCCGTGTAAGATCGAGGATACCTCATGGATCAAGCCCTCCAAGTATGTGGGCATCTGGTGGGCGATGCAAAAACAGCAGTGGACCTGGTCCCAGGGACCTCGCCACGGTGCCACCACGGCCAACACCAAGCGTTACATCGACTTTGCTGCCCGTCATGGCTTGGGTGGTGTGCTGGTCGAGGGCTGGAACTATGGCTGGGACACCGACTGGACACGTCACGGCGACGGCTTCAGCTTCACCAAGCCCTATCCTGACTATGACCTGCAGGGACTGTGCCGATATGCCCGCGAGCGCGGGGTGCGCATCATCGCACACAACGAGACTGGCGGTGCGGCTCAGAACTACGAGAACCAGATGGAGGAAGCCTTCAGCCTCTATGAGTCGCTGGGCATCAACACGGTCAAGACGGGATATGTCAATTCCCATTTCTATAACGGTGAGCTGCAGCACTCCCAGTGGGGGATTCAGCACTTCCGCAAGGTTATCGAGACAGCAGCGCGACATCACTTGATGATCGTGAATCACGAGGGCGCCATGCCCAGCGGCATTCAGCGCACGTGGCCCAACCTCATTGCCACCGAGAGCATGCGCGGACAGGAGTACAACGCCTTTGACCGCCGCGGCGGCAATCCGCCCTATCACGAGTGCATATTGCCCTTCACCCGCGGCCTGGGAGGCCCCATGGACTTCACTCCGGGCATCATGGAGTACCGCAACGACTCGGTGCCTGGCACGCGCCCACAGAACACCCTTGCCCACCAGTTGGCCGAGTATATCGTCATCTACAGCCCTGGACACATGGCGGCCGACCTCATTGAGAACTACGAGCACCAGCCCGCCTTCAAGTTCATCGAGGATGTCCCCACCAACTGGGAGCGCACCCTCGTTCCCCATGCCGCTATAGGCCAGTTTGTGACCTATGCCCGTCAGCAGCGTGGTACCGACAACTGGTACGTTGGCAGCGTGACCGATGACCAGGCTCGCAATCTGGACCTGGCGCTCGACTTCCTGGCCGATGGCGCATCCTACACGGCCATCATCTACGAGGACGGCCCTGATGCCGACTATCGCACCAATCCCTATCCCATGACCATACGCAGGCTCGACGTGGACAAGGCTTCGGTACTGCATCTGCACCTGGCCGCGGGCGGCGGAGCTGCCGTGCAGATCATCAGGAAATCGCTTTAGGACCGCTTGTGATTCATGGTAGGTGTGTTAAATTCTGAGTGTTAAATAATGTTGTATTTAACACTTGGGCTTGAATGGTTATATTTAGTCAAGAAAACAGCGCATTTGATGATAATGTGCTGTTTTCTATATACTTGTAGATGTATTTTTTTTAAATGAGGCTTTTCCCCGCGAAATAGGCCGCCAAATACAAAAAAATCAGAAATCACCCTAATTAGTTAAAGTCCACCTTTTTTAATGCCATTTCACATCTTTTGGCTAATTTTGCGTACTTGTAAATTCTCGATAGCAACTGATACCAACATCTGTCGAAAACCTTACATGTAGCTGATTTTTAAACACATTTTTGTATTAATAATAAACATCATTTTTATGAAAAAAGCTTTAATGTTACTTATTGCGACGTGCCTGGTGGCACTCTCGGCTTATGCCGACCGCACAATTCGCGGGCAAGTGTTAGACGAGGCCAGTGGGGAGCCCCTCATTGGCGCGACTGTACAGGGTGTGGGTGTGAACAAGGGCACCGCAACCGATATTGACGGTCGTTTTGTCCTCACATTACCTGACCATGTCAAGTATGTGGATGTATCCTACGTGGGCTATGCCACCCGTCAGGTGGAGGTAGCCAGTGATATGTTGGTGAAGCTGTCCGATTCGGGACAGAGCCTCGATGAGGTCGTTGTTGTGGCCTACGGTAGCGCTAAGCGCCAGTCCATCACCGGTTCAATCTCGGTCGTTGACGAGAAGAAGATCAAGGACCGCATCGGTTCGTCGGTGACCGCAGCCCTCGAGGGTAGCACCCCTGGTATCCAGGTGAATAACACCTATGGTGAGCCTGGTGCAGCCCCCAGCATCCGCATCCGCGGTATCGGTAGCATCACCGGTTCAAGCAGCCCTCTGTATGTGGTTGACGGTGTGGCCTTCGACGGTAACATCGCCGAGATCAACCCCGTCGATATCGAGAGCATGAGCGTCCTCAAGGATGCCGCATCGGCTGCCCTGTACGGTAACCGTGCTGCCAACGGTGTCGTCCTGATCACCACCAAGAAAGGCAACTATTCCGCTAAGCCCACAGTCACGGTGCGCATCAACCAGGGTATGTACAAGCGTGGTATCGCCGAGTATGACCGCATGAATCCCGACCAGTGGATGGAGGCTTCATGGACCGCTATGAAGAACTTCGCCATGAACGGTAGCTTGGGTCTTGATGCTGCTGCCGCAGCTCAGTATGCCACCGAGCACTTGGTTACCGACTATGTTCAGCGCAACATCTATAATGGTGCCTACAACCAGCTGTTTGACGCCAACGGTAAGTTGACCGCCCAGATGCTTCCCGGTTACACCGACCTGGATTGGCAAAAGGACGTTGAGCGCACCGGTTATCGTCAGGACTACAGCCTCTCGGGCACCGCAGGTGGTGAGAAGTACAATGTATTTGCTTCGGCCGGTTATACCAACGAGCAGGGTTACGTTGTATCCAGCGCCTATGAGCGTTTCACTGGCCGTATCAACTCCAACTTCACCCCCAGCGACTGGTTCAAGGCTGGTGTGAACTTGAGTGGTACCTATGCAACCCGCAACTTCAACGACAATGCAACGGGTAACTATTATGCCAACCCGTTCTACATTGCCCGTTACATGGCTCCCGTTTATCCTCTGTTCTTGCACAACGAGGACGGCAGCTTCCTGCTTGACGAGAACGGTCAGCGTCAGTATGACACCAAGTCGTCCTATCTGACCAACCGCAACGTTGCCTTTGAGCTGCGCAATGACTTCGATCGTCGTCGCCGCGCCGTTGTTGATGGCCAGATTTACGGTACCTTTACCCTGCCTGCTGGCTTTGCTGTGACCTTGAAGGCCGACTTCATGCACTCCAACACCAATCGCCGTCATTACAACAACCCGTTCATTGGTGATGGCGCTACCAACGGTGGCCGTTTGACCAGCTACGCCTACGAGTACAACAGCCGCACCGCTCAGGAAATCCTGAACTGGAACCGCGACTTTGACCGTCACCATGTTGACGTCATGCTCGCCCACGAGAACTACGAGTACAACGTCCGTTCGGCTTATGGCATGAACACCGGTTCGGCTGCCGACGGTATCTACACCCCCGGTAACTTCCAGACCAACTCCTACTTCCAGGGTTCTGATGACGAGGACAAGACCGAGTCCTATCTGGGCCGTGCTCGTTACAACTACTATGAGAAGTACTTCGTTGACTTCTCGTTCCGTCGTGATGGTTCTTCGCGCTTTGCCAAGAACAACCGCTGGGGTAACTTCTACTCCTTCGGTGTGAACTGGAACATCAAGAAGGAGAACTTCCTCCAGGATGTCAACTGGCTCGACCAGCTGCGCGTGCGCGCTTCCTATGGTGAGACCGGTAACAACATGGGCGTTAGCTACTATGCTTATCAGGCACTGTATTATATTGAGAAGAACGCTGGTAGTGCTGCATTCATGAAGCAGAGCCTCGCTGCCAACGACATCAAGTGGGAGACCTGCCAGAATATCGACTTCGGTATCGAGGGTCGCGTCTTTGACCGCTTGAACTTCAACATCGTGCTGTTCGACAAGCGCAACAAGGACCTCTTGTTCGCTGTGCCTCTGCCCCTGTCGGCTGGTTCGTTCGTTTGGGGTGATGACTACAACATGAGCATCTACAAGAACATCGGTACCATCTCTAACCGCGGTATTGAGGTTTCGCTGAGTGCCGACGTCGTTCGTGGCCGTGACATCAACTGGACCCTGAGCACCGAGGGCACTTTCTTGAAGAGCAAAATCAAGAAGTTGCCTAACGGCAAGGACATCATCCATGGCCAGCAGAACTATAGCGAGGGCCATGACCCCTATGAGTTCTATACCTATCACTTTGTGGGCGTTGACCAGATGACCGGTCGCTCGCTCTACACCATCGACCCCGAGCTCCAGGATAGGGCTATTGCCGCTGGCGAGGCTGTTACTATCGGTGACGAAACCTACACCACTCTGCCTGGCTCTTACGGTAAGCGTGACTGGGCTGGTACTGCTCACCCCTGGTTCTACGGTTCGTTCAACTCGATCCTGCAATACAAGGGCTTTGCTCTGAACGCTCTGTTCACCTACAGCCTGGGTGGCAAGGTCTATGACGCTTCTTACCAGAGCTTGATGTCGACCAACTCGGCAGCATCGGCAAGCGCTAATCACGTTGACCTGATGAACTCGTGGACTGCTGCTCCCGCCGGCATGACCGCCGATTCACCCAACCGCATCGATCCCAATGGTCTGCCTCAGCTCGACTTTGAGTACAGCTCCTACAACAACGCTACCAGCGACCGCTGGTTGACCAGCGCTTCCTACTTTGTAGTGAAGAACATCAGCCTGAGCTACAGCCTGCCCAAGCTGCTCATGAACAAGATTGGCATGCAGGGTCTCACCCTCACTGCTGGTGTTGAGAACTTGGCAACCTTTACCGCTCGCAAGGGTCTGAACCCCCAGTACAGCTTCAGCGGTGGTTCTGATGATACCTATGTTACCGCTCGCGTATTTAACTTTGGTCTTCAGCTCCAGTTCTGATGTATCAGATGATCAATTAACAATTTAATTTCCAAATGAAACTCATTATGAAAAATATCAGTAAAGTTTTATTGAGTGGTCTTCTGTTAGGGTCATCCATGCTCATGACCTCTTGTGGCGAAGACTATCTTGAGACCAAACCCACCGAGTCGATCAGCGATGCTTCGGCTGTTGCCACCGTCGATAATGCCTACAAGGCACTGAACGGTGTGGCTAAGACGATGACCATCCAGCATGGTAACTATAGCCAGGGTTTCTGCGGTGAGAATGCCATCATGCGTCTGTATGAGAACTATCCTAGCCAGGACTACTACTACAACCAGTATGCTCCCGGATGGGCTGCTATCCACAACCAGACGATGCACACCAACAAGACTACCATCTACAACCACTATGCATGGTACTACTATTATCAGATCATCACCCAGGCCAACGTGATCATCAGCCGTATCGACGCTGCCGAGGGTAGTGAGGCCGATAAGAAGTTCATCAAGGCTTCAGCTCTTACCTTCCGTGCTTACAGCTACGAGAAGCTGATCCACTACTACTGCGTACGTTGGAAAGACTCCAACAACGGTTCGGCACAGGGTCTGCCCCTGCGTCTTGACGAGTCCACTGGCGACCTGGCTCCCTCGACCATGGCCGAGGTTTACACTCAAATCTACAAGGATCTGGACGAGGCTATTGCCCTGTTTGGCGAGGGTGGTATTGACCGCAAGGCCGGTCAGTGCTGGATTCCCAACCTGAACGTGGCACACGCTGTCTATGCCCGCGCTGCCCTCTACAAGGAGGACTATCAGACCGCTCTTGACCACGCTAAGCTGGCCGAGAATGGTTATCCCCTGATGACCAACGAGGCTTATGCATCTGGTTTCTGCCGTCCCACCAGTGAGTGGCTCCTCGGTAGCTATGGTAGCGCCGACGAGAACAACTGGTACTGGAGCTACGGTACCCAGTACAGCTGCAACGGCTACTATGCTTCCAACAGCCAGAATGGTGCCGGTACCATTGGCCGTGAGCTCATCAACCGCATCCCCGATGAGGACTTCCGCAAGTCGCTCTTCCTCACCGAGAGTGGTCTGGGAATCGATGCCAACGACGTCAACCAGGTTGAGCACACCTATGGTTACATTGGTCTGACCGCTAACTTGGAGTTCTCTAATATGGATGCTTACATGAAGGCTTATAACTACGTTCAGGAGCATGCTGCTGCTGGTTTCACCGAGCCCTATGCCGCTGGCGTATATCACCTGGGTGCACACCTCAAGTTCTACGTCTTCGACACCCCGGGCGTTGGTTATCTGCCCTACATCCGCACTAGCGAGATGCTGCTCATCGAGGCCGAGTGCTACTACTTCCTCAACCAGCCCGCTAATGCTCAGGATGCCCTCGTTCGCTTGAACGCCGGCTCGGGTCGCAACCCTGGTTACACTTGCAGCAAGACCGGTCAGGACCTCTTCAACGAGATCGCCGACTATCGTGCTCTTGAGCTGTGGGGCGAAGGCTTCCAGTGGAGTGACCTGAAGCGCTGGAAACTCCCCGTTGTGCGTCACGGTTGGGATCAGGGCGGTAACGCTCATCCCGCTGTAGCTGTCACCATCCAGCCCAATGATGTGAACAACTGGGTTTGGGAGGTTCCCTTGAAGGAGACCGACTACAACGATGGTTACAAGACCATCAACGATCCCGATGCTCAGTAATGCTTAATACCTAGGATTTATTCCTATCCACCATGATAAGGGTGGGGACCCCAATGCTACAGGGGTTCCCGCCCTTCATCGTCAATATACACAATAATCCGACATGGCCCTGTGGCCGATAATGGGCCTTGATGCCCGAAAAATGTGATGAACTGCCATTCTAGGGACTGAAAACCGATATAAAATATCATATTTTTGATGTTTTTTCTTGTAAAATTATTTGCATTCTAAAAAAATGTTTAATTTTGTGCATCGTTCCTTTGCGGCACCAGGGTGAATGTGCCTGCCGAGCGATACACATTTAAACTGACGATTCTAATGATGAAGAGACTTAACATACACCGATATGAACCATTCTCCGGGGCGCATTGCTGCAACGGCAGTACGGGATGTGTCGCGAGCCGTGTGGGCATTCGCACCGTGATGGGTCTCGGCATCGATTTCAGTTATCGGAACTTTAAAAACATCATAAAAATCAGTAAGCAGAGCGCACTTACTGTCTCACAACAAACATTTAAAATTAATCAACAACTTGAAATTGGCACAACCGGGTTGGCGCTCGCCGGGTTATGCCAATGAGTTAATTAATTGTTTACTGTATGAAGAGACTTTTATCAACTCTGATGGCGATATGCCTCATTACAATGAGTGCATGGGCCAACAAGACCATTTCCGGTAAAGTCGTCAGTGCCAGTGACAATGAGCCATTGATAGGCGCAACAGTGCAGGCCATTGGCTCATCTCAAGGCACCTCGACCGACCTGGACGGTCAATTCACAGTAACCGTCAATGACAACGTGACGCAGCTGCGCATCAGCTGCGTGGGTTACAAGACCCAGGTCGTTGCGGTTTCGAGTTATGTAACAGTAGCCCTCGAGGATGCCAACACCACCCTCGACGAGGTGGTTGTTACTGCAATGGGCATCAAGCGTGAAGCCAAGGCTCTGGGTGTATCGGCCACTCCCATCAAGGGTGACATTAT